>Ga0209351_100015_pt1 | contig 180617 bp, 141 predicted proteins | sample UppTromicrDC3106_FD_185840 | JGI IMG/M metagenome (GOLD analysis project Ga0209351, IMG submission 185840) | Upper troposphere microbial communities from Colorado-Nebraska, USA - DC3-106 (SPAdes) (version 2) | ecosystem: Environmental > Air > Outdoor Air > Unclassified | place: Midwestern USA... | reverse complement strand
GCGCCCGCCCAGCACCACGCCGAGCATGGCGTAGAACAGCAGGTCGGAGAAGCCGTTGGCATCGACGCCCGGCAGGCGCCCATCGGCGATGCGCTTGCGGCCCAGCAGCCAGGCTGCGGTGAAGCCGAGCAGGTACATGATGCCGTACCAGTGCACCTTGATCGGCCCCAGCGAGAGGGCGATGGGGTCGATGTCGTGGAAATAGATCATGGAAGGTGCCTTGCGGTTGAACGCCTATTCTCGGGCCAGTGCCGCCCCGGCTCAACCAAGGAGCTGGGGCGAGTTCGGCAACGCGTCATCGTTCGACCGCGTCGAGGCTGGAAAGTGCCCTTCGATCAGGCTGGAGACCTCGTCGATGGCATCCTGCAGCGCTTCCACCGGATTGGAACCACGCAGGCCCTCGCGCAGGTGGGTGCAGACCCGCTGCCACTGCGCCGGGCTGACCCGGCCGTGCAGGCCGCGGTCGGCGACGATCTCGATCGCGTGATCGGCCAGCAGCAGGTAGATCAGCACGCCGTTGTTGTGGGCCGTGTCCCAGGTACGCAGGCGGGCGAAGGCGTGTTCGGCGGCCTGGCGCGGGGTCACTTTGTGCCACAACGCGGCCCACGGCAGGTCGGCTTCGACCGCGAACATCACCTGGCCACCGTGGCGTTGCTCACCGGCCGCGATGGCCTCGGTGATCGCCTGCAGCGTGGCCGGCGGGAACGCACGCCGCACCGACGGCGAAAATACATGGCGACACAGACGTTGGATCATCACCAGCCTCCCGAAGCACCGCCGCCGCCGGAACGGCCACCGCCGCCGCCCCAGCCGCCGCCACCACCAAATCCACCGCCCCCGCCGAAGCCGCCTCCGCCGCCCCAGCTGCCACCGCCCCATCCTCCACCACCGGCAAAGCGCCCGGGATGGCCGGACAGCATGGCGACGATCAGGCCGACGATGCCCGCCAGGCCACTGGCCAGCAGGGTGGAGGTGAACAGGAACGCCGCCAGTGCGGCACCGGCACCGCCGAGCAGGCCACGCAACGGTCGCGGCACGCGCGAGAACACGCCGCGCAGGATGCTGCCGGCGAATACACCGATGAACAGGGCCAGGAACCAGGTATCGCCGCCACCGTCGGGCTCGCGGCCCCGCTGGCCGCTGACCGGCGCCGGCAGTGCCTCGCCATCGACGATCTTCACCAGTACCGCGGTGGCATCGGTGATGCCACCGGCGTAGTCGCCGGCTCGGAAGCGCGGCACCAGATATTCCTGGATGACCCGGTTGGCAATGGCATCGGGAATGGCGCCCTCCAGGCCGTAGCCCGGTTCGATGCGTACGCGCCGGTCGTCCTTCGCCACCACCAGCAGCACACCGTCATCCACGCCCTTGCGGCCGATCTGCCATTGGTCGAAGACCCGCGTGGTGTACTGCGCGATGTCCTCAGGCTGGGTGCTGGGCACCACCAGCACCTGCAGCTGGCTACCCTTGCGCTGCTGCAGGTCCAGTGCCTGCTGCACCAGCGCCTGCTTCTGCGCGGCATCCAGCGTTCCGGTGGTATCGACGACCGGCGAGTCCAGCGCCGGAATCGGCGCCAGCTGCTGGGCCTGCGACGCCAACGGCAGCCACAGCAGCAGGGCCAGCAGCGCAGTGGCCAGGCGCATGGGTCAATGGCCCGGCTGCGGAGCCGGCTGCTGCTGCGGCGCGCTGCCGAAATCCACCGCCGGCGCGTTGGAGATCTGCGCTTCGTTGTCCACGCTGAAGTTCGGCTTGGTCTTGTAGCCGAAGATCTTGGCGGTGATCACCTGCGGGAACGAGCGGATGTAGGTGTTGTAGTCCTGCACCTGCTGGATGTAGCGACCGCGGGCGACGGTGATGCGGTTCTCGGTACCTTCCAGCTGCGCCTGCAGATCGCGGAAGTTCTGGTCGGACTTGAGCACCGGATAATTCTCGGTGACCACCAGCAGCCGCGACAACGCACTGCCGAGTTCGCCCTGGGCCTGCTGGAACTGCTTGAGCGAGGCTTCGTCGTCGGCGTTGACGTTGATCTGGCCGACCCGCGAGCGGGCGTTGGTGACTTCGGTCAGCACGCGCTCTTCCTGGCTGGCAAAGCCTTTCACGGTCTGCACCAGGTTGGGTACCAGGTCGGCACGGCGCTTGTACTGGTTGAGCACTTCGGACCAGCTGGCCTTGACCGCTTCATCCTTCTGCTGGATGGCGTTGTAGCCACAGCCGGAGAGCAGTGAAGCCAGCAGCATCAAGGGCAGGACGCGGGTGAACAGGCGCATGGCGAAGGTTCCGGGTGGGCTTGGCGCCGAGCATGCCATGGTTCGGGTGAAAGACCGGCCATCGGGCGCCGCCCCCTCCGCGGTGGCCATGCTCATGGATCGCCTGAGTAGTCCGGGCGGGTGGGCATGGCGGGGGACGCCGTGAATCCGTCCCTGGAGGCTTGGCCGCGGCATCCATGCCGCGGACACCCCCGCCACGCCCACCCGCCCGGCCTCATACGGTTTCCTGCGCACCGCGGGAAGATCAAAAGAAAAAAATAAAAGCAAAAGCCGGTTCTTCAGGCATTCGTGTCGACCAAGGTCGACACCTACCAAAGCAGAACGCCGTTCCGACCGATCGCGGCAATCTGTCGGAGGTGGGGCGGTGTGGGTTGGCAGGACCGTTGGCGCCATGGATGGCGCCATCGAGCCCCCATGGCTGGGTTCAGGGCGTGTCCTGCCAACCCACACCACCCCGCCCAACCCTCAGAAAACCAGCGCCGGCTTTTGCCGTTGACGTTGATTGCAGCGGGTGCAGGGCTGCAAGCCCTGCCGGAACCCCACATCACTCAGCAAGCCTCGGCCACCGCAGTACGAGGACGACCCAGCCACGCCAACAGCAGGCCCGACGCCGCCAGCAGGCCACCGGCCACCGGAATCGCTGCATATCCCAGGCCCGAGCTGATCACCGCACCACCCAGTGCTGCACCGAGCGCATTGCCGAGATTGAACGCACCGACGTTGATCGACGACGCCAGGCCTGGCGCCTCGCTGGCCGCCTGCATCACCCGGATCTGCAATGGCGGCACGATCGCGAAAGTCGCGGCACCGAACAGCAGTACACCCAGCGCCGCAGTCGCGTGGCTCATGAAGGCCAGCGGCAGCACGAACATCAGCACGGCAAGTACCGCCAGCAGGATCCGGGTGGCGCCATCCAGCGACCAGTCGGCCATGCGCCCGCCGATGCCATTGCCGAAGGTGAAGCCGATGCCGATCAGGGCCAGCGACATCGCGATGAAGGCGTTGGAGGCACCGGTCAGCTCGGTCAGCACCGGCGCCACGTAGGTGTAGAGGGTGAACATCGCGCCGGCGCCGAGCACTGTGGTGGCCATGGCCAGCAGCACCTGCGGCTGCAGGATCGCCTTCAGTTCGCGGCGCACGTCCGGACGCGCATCGGGCGCGGATGCCGGCAGGGCCAGGCCCAGCGCGGTGATCGCGACCAGGCCCAGCACCGCCGTGCCGGCGAAGGACAGGCGCCAGCCCAGCTGCTGCCCCACCCAGGTCGCCAGCGGCACACCGCCGATGTTGGCGATGGTGAGGCCCATGAACATGGTCGCCACGGCGGCCGCCTGCTTTTCCTTCGGTACCAGGCTGGCGGCGACCACCGCACCGATGCCGAAGAAGGCACCGTGATTGAGGCTGGTGACCAGGCGCGACAACAGCAACAGGCCGTAGTTCGGGGCCAGTGCCGACAGCAGGTTGCCGACCACGAAGATCGACATCAGCAGCATCAGCGAAGTGCGCTTGCCGAAGCGTCCCATCAACAGGGTCATCACAGGTGCACCCAGCATGACCCCCACGGCGTAGGCCGTGATCAACATGCCGGCGGTGGGGATGTTCACGCCTACGCCGTCGGCAATGACCGGCAGCAGGCCCATCGGCGCGAATTCGGTAGTGCCGATGGCGAAAGCGCCAACAGCGAGGGCCAACAAGGCGGCTCTGGAGTTCATGGGGTCATCCTGCGTGGGGGCAGGTCCTGGGAAAGAGCGCGTAGCCTGCGCGCTTTGCCGGCCCGGATTAAGCCCCGCCCCGGGAAAACACTGTTGATCTCAATTCACAGCTGGCGGGAACCTCCCCGCCGGGCATGGCGCGGCGCTACCAGACCACGCCACGAACGGTAGCGCCGGGCCATGCCCGGCGGGCGCAGCGGCCCCGAAACGAAGAACCCCCGGCAGGGCCGGGGGTTCGGGGTGACACGCTTGCCTGTGAGCCGCTTACCAGTCGCCGGCGCCCGGCACGTGGTGTTCGCGTGCGCGGCGGCGCATCAGCAGGTTCAGCCACTCCACCAGCACCGAGAAGCCCATCGCGGCGTAGATGTAGGGCTTGGGCACGTGCACGTCCAGGCCATCCAGGATCAGCACCGCACCGATCAGCAGGATGAAGGCCAGGGCCAGCATCTTCACGGTCGGGTTGGCATCGATGAAGCGGCCCAGCGGGTTGGCGGCCAGCAGCATCACCGCCACCGACAGCAGGATCGCGGCGACCATCACCGGCACGTGGTCGGCGATGCCGACGGCAGTGATCACCGAGTCCAGCGAGAACACGATGTCGATGATCGCGATCTGCGCGATCACGTAGCCGAACACAGCCGAGGTCTTGGTCGTGCTCGGGTCCTCATCCTCGCCACCGGTGATCATTTCCTTGATCTCCATCCAGCCCTTGATGATCAGGAACAGGCCACCGACGATCAGCACCAGGTCGCGGATGGAAATGCCCATGCCGGCCACGGTGAACAGGTTCGCCTGCATGTGCGCCAGGTATGCCAGGGACACCAGCAGGCCGATACGGGTGATGCAGGCCACGGCGATGCCGAGCCGGCGTGCGAACGGGCGGCGGTTCTCGGGCAGCTTGCTGACCGCGATGGAAATGAACACCAGGTTGTCGATGCCGAGCACGATTTCCAGCGCGCTAAGGGTGAACAGGGTCAACCAGACGTTCGGATCGGCGAGAAACTCAAGGGACATGGGAAGTCTTCAACAAGGGGGAGGAAGAAGGATCAGCCGGCGCTGGCCGGGAACAGGCGCGGCACCAGTACCAGGCCCCAGCACAGCAGCACGTTCATCATCAGCATGAACACCGCCGCCGAGCCCATGTCCTTGGCGCGGCCGGCCAGCTCATGGATCTCGCTGCCGTAGCGCTCGATCACCGCCTCGATGGCCGAATTGGCCAGTTCCATCGCCAGCACCAGCAGCATCGAGCCGATCAGCAGCGCGCGCTCGACCGGGGTCTGGCCCAGCCAGACCGCGACCGGGGTCAGCAGGATCAGCAGGTAGACCTCCAGCCGGAACGAGGACTCATGCAGCCAGGCGGCGCGCAGGCCCTGCCAGGACCAGCGGGCGGCCTGGAAGATGCGGCGCGGGCCGCGGGGCAGATGGCCGAACTGATCAGCCACGGGTGGAACATCCAGCAACAGGGGCGCGGCGCAGCGACCGCTCAGACGCACGGCAGGGAATCATGGGTGCACAGGGATAGGCAGATGTCCGCCATTTTGCCACAAGGCCGCCAGCCGTACGCCGGGCGGCCCTGGCCAATGGCCTGCCAGGGGCAAGCCCGGGCCCGCCCCAGCTCCTATGATGGATGCCCCCTTCCCTGCCGGAGCGCCTGATGTCCCGTCGCCGTACCTGCCTGCTGATGCTGGGCCTGCTGACCGCCGCACCGCTGGCACAGGCCCTGAGCCCGCCCAGGCCGCCGCAGGTGCCCGAACAGGTCTCCAACGTCGCCTGGGCCGGCGACATGGCCCACTTCACCAGCACCGACCAGACCAGCCCACCGCCACGGGGCGGCATCGAGTTCATCGGCAGCTCCTCGATCCGCATGTGGGAAGGCCTGGCAGCCGACTTCCCCGGCCAGCCGGTGTTCAACCGTGGTTTCGGCGGTTCGGAAGTGCGCGACAGCACCTGGTATGCCGGCCAGATCGTGGTGCCGTATGCACCGTGCAAGGTGTTCTTCTACGCCGGTGACAACGACCTCAACAGCGGCCGCAGCGCCGTGCAGGTGCGCGACGATGTGGTTGCCTTCGTGCAGCGCGTGCATCGCGACCTGCCGAAGACGAAGGTGGAGTACCTGTCGATCAAGCCAAGCCCGTCGCGCGCGCACCTGCTGCCGGCGATCAACGAGGCCAACACGCTGATCAAGGCGGCCCTGGCCAAGCTGCCCAACACCGGCTTCACCGACGTCTACACGCCGATGCTCGGCACCGACGGCCAGCCGGATGCGTCGCTGTTCCGCGAGGACATGCTGCACATGACCCCGGCCGGCTATGCGATCTGGACCAGGGCGCTGGCGCCGAAGGTCAACTGCAACTGAGCCATTGCCGACGCCGGGCATGGCCCGGCGCTACCGTCGCCCATCCACGCATGGCGTGGATCTACCGGGATCGGGCGTGGGGTCAGAGCCCGTTGCGTGGCAACGGGATCCGACCCCGGCCAAGCACCGGGGTAGCGCCGGGCCATGCCCGGCGTGGCGTCAGCGGAAAATCACCGTGGCTTCGGTGCCCTTGCCCGGCTCACTGGCCAGGCTGACCTTCCAGCCGAAGCGATCACACAGCCGACGCACGATCGACAGGCCCAGGCCGGTACCCTGCGGGCGGCTCGGCTCGGCGCGGTAGAACGGCTCGAACGCGCGCGACAGCGCCTCGGCGGACATGCCGATGCCGGTGTCGCGCACCACCACCCGGTCGTTGTGCACGTGCACGTCGATGCGCCCTTCGTCGGTATAGCTGCAGGCGTTGCGCACCAGATTGCTGACCACCACCTGCAGCACCCGTGGCGGCGCATGCAGCTGCACCGGACCATCGCTGTGCAGGTGCACCGATACCGGACGCGTACCCAGCAGCTCGTTGGCGTTGTCCACCTCGTAGCGGACGATGTCGTTGACGTCGAACAGCTCGATCTGCGGCTCGACATCGGCCTCGCGGGCCAGGATCAGGAACGCATCGATCACTGCCTCCATGTCACGCCCGGCGCGCTGGATACGCTGGAGGCTGCGGCGCAGGCGCGGCTGCAGGCTGTCATCGCCCAGCGCCATGTCGCTGGCCACGCGGATCACGGTCAGCGGTGTGCGCAGCTCATGGCTGGCATCGCGGGTGAAGTTGCGCTCACGGGCCACGTGCGCGCTGACCCGGTTGGCCAGTGAATGCAGTGCGGCGGCCAGCTGCCGGGTCTCGCCCTGCATGTCCGCCGGCAGCTTGTTCGGCTCCAGGTCGGCCGCCTCGGGATGGCCCGGGTCCCAGCGCGAGACACGGCGCGCCAGCCAGTTCACTGGCGACACCAGCCGCTTGGAGGCGCGATAGGTCACCCAGCTGGCGCCATACACCGCCAGCAGGGTCAGCAGCACCGGCACGATGCCGAACCAGAACGCCAGCATTTCCGCGCGCGAACGCAGGAACACCAGGTACAGGCGGCCGGCCGGGCGCACATCGACCAGTACCAGCTGGTCGTCCTTGCGCAGTTCGTGGAAGCCCGGCTCCAGATTGCGCAGGTTGGCCGGCAACGACAACGCCGACTGCCCGCTTTCCAGCAGGTAGCCACGGATGTTCTGGGTGTTGGGCGGCGGCTGCACCGGCGAGGCCTCGTGCAGGGTCCAGAAGTACGCCGCTTCCTCGCGCAGCGCCGCGCCGCGCCGACCAGGCTGTGCTTGATCACCAGCGAAACCAGCCACGCACCGAGCAGGATGCCCAGGCTGGCCAGCACTGCCTGCAGGATGAAAGCGATACGGATCTTGCGCGGCAGGCCGTGCGGCATTGCGGGGTCCCGGTCGGAGCGCTGCGATTATAGGCAGCGCACCGCGCCGTAGTCGTGCATGGGCGCTGACCGGCGGTACCGCCTGCCGGTCATGCCCTGCCCTGGTGCGTGGCCGTTGCCCGGCCGGGCTTGCTGCTGCACCGGCGATGGCCCTGCTCAGGCCATCGGCTGGGCGATATCGGCAATGCGGTAACCGGCGCTCTGTACGGTGTGCAGCAGCGGGCGGTCGAACGGCTTGTCGATGATCTTGCGCAGGTTGTACAGATGGCTGCGCAGGGTGTCCGAATCCGGCAGCCCGTTGCCCCAGATCTCGCGCTCGATCTCCTGGCGGGTGACCACGCGCGGCGATTCGCGCATCAGGATGGTCAGCAGGCGCAGGCCGATCGGCGACAGCTGCAGCTCGGTGCCGGCACGGGTGGCGCGCATGCTGACCGGATCGAGCACCAGGTCGGCGACCTTCAGCACTTCCGAACCGACCTGGCGGCGTTCGCGGCGGATCAGCGCGCGCAGGCGTGCTTCCAGCTCCTGGATCGCAAACGGCTTGGTCAGGTAGTCATCGGCGCCGAAACCGAGGCCGGTGAGCTTGTCGTCCAGCGTGTCGCGTGCCGTGAGCATCAGCACCGGGGTGGACTTGCGCGCATCGTTGCGCAGGCGACGGCACACTTCGATGCCATCCAGGCGCGGCAACATCAAGTCGAGCACCACGACGTCATAGCTGTTCTCCGCCGCAAGGCGGTAGCCATCCAGGCCGTCCTGTGCATAGTCGACTTCGAAGCCGCGACCTTCCAGGTATTCCCCGATCATCTCGGAGATGTTGCGGTTGTCTTCGACCACCAGCACCAAGCCGGAGGTCTCCTTCGTCTGACGCATGTGATTCCCTCTAACTTCAGCTTTGTGAAACATGCCGGATCGACGGTGGACGCGATGTGAAGTTCCGTCAAGAGGGATGTAAATCGTTCAGAGCAGGGGCCGCAGCAATGGCCAGACGTTGTCCAGCACCTTCGGCTGCGCCTGCGCGGTCGGGTGCAGGCCATCAGCCTGCATCAGCCCGGGCTGCAGTGCCACACCTTCCAGCAGGAACGGCAGCAGCGGCACCTTGTACTGCGTGGCCAGTGCCTTGTAGGCCGCCGCCAGCCGCTGTCGATAACCCGCCCCATAGTTGGGTGGTACATCGATGCCCAGCAGCAGCACCTTGGCACCAGCCTTCTGGCTGGCCTGCACCATCTTTTCCAGGTTGCCCTGCACCTGCGCCGGGGTCAGCCCGCGCAGTGCGTCATTGCCGCCGAGGGCAATCACCACCACGGTCGGTTTCTCCTTGGCCAGCAGGCCCGGCAGGCGGGTCAGCGCGCCGGCGGTGGTCTCACCGCTCATGCTGGCATTGACGATGCGCGCCGGTGTTTTCGACTGCTGCCTGACCCGCTGCTGCAGCAGGCTGACCCAGCCGGCGTCGGCGGGGATATTGTGGGCAGCACTGAGGCTGTCGCCGAGCACCAGCACCGTGCCGGCCGGACCTTTGGCAGAGGCCAGCCCGGGCAGCAGCAGGAACCCCAGCAACAGCACCATCATCGCGCCGGCTCGCCGGCTCCATCCCGTCTTGCGCATTGGAGTCTCCTCATCGACAGCCTGTCCCCCCGCAGCGCGCCCGTCGCCATCGCCGTCGACCAGGTCGGCAAATCCGTGCAGGGCCCGGAGGGTGAAGTCCACATACTGGACAACATCACCCTGACCGTCCATGAAGGCACCAGCGTGGCCATCGTCGGCGCGTCCGGTTCCGGCAAGACCACCCTGCTCGGCCTGCTGGCCGGGCTTGACCTGCCCAGCCGCGGCAGCATCGCGCTGGCCGGCCAGAACTTGGCGGCGCTGGACGAGGAAGCCCGCGCCCAGCTGCGCGCACGCGAGGTCGGCTTCGTGTTCCAGAGCTTCCACCTGCTGCCGGCGCTGACCGCCGCCGAGAACGTCGCGCTGCCGCTGGAGCTGGCCGGGCGCGAGGACCGCGCACGCGTCGAGGAGGTACTGGCGCAGGTCGGCCTGGGCCATCGCGCACGCCACTACCCGCGCCAGTTGTCCGGTGGCGAGCAGCAACGCGTGGCGCTGGCCCGGGCTTTCGTCACCCGCCCGCGCATCCTGTTCGCCGATGAACCCACCGGTTCGCTGGACCAGGCTACCGGCCAGCACATCAGCGACCTGCTGTTCGAACTCAACGCCGGCAGCGGCACGACGCTTGTGCTGGTCACCCACGACCTGCGCCTTGCGCAGCGCTGCCAATACATCCAGCGCATCGACAACGGCCGCCTGCTGCCGGTCGAGCGTGGGGCGCAGGCATGAACCTGCTGCGGCACGCGTGGCGCGCGCTGCGCCGCGAGGCGCTGGCCGGCGACCTGCTGACAGTGTTCGCCGCGCTGGTGCTGGGCGTGGCGGTGATGACCGCGGTCGGCACGCTGGTGAACCGGGTCAACCTGGCACTGACCGGCAGCGCAGCGGAAATGCTTGGCGGCGACCTCGGCATCGCCGGGCGCGATGACCCGCCGCAGGCGTTCGCCGACGAGGCGCAGCGGCGCGGACTGTCCTACACCCGTATCGCCAGCTTCGGCAGCGTGCTGTTCCATGGCGAGGCCAGCCAGATGGCCAGCATCAAGGCCGTGGCAGCCGGCTATCCCCTGCGCGGCACGCTGCGGGTGCGGGCCACGCCCGGTGGCGCCCTGATCGCCGACGCCGGCATGCCGGCCAAGGGCCAGGCCTATGCCGACCCGCGCCTGCTGCAGGGGCTGGGACTGAAAGCCGGTGACGACCTTGAATTCGGCGCTGGCACGCTGCGCATCGCCGGCATCATCGAGGCCGAGCCGGATACCGGCGGCGACCTGCTTACGCTTTCCCCCACCCTGCTGGTCAACCGCGCCGATGTGGAAGGCACCGGCCTGCTCGGTCCGGGCAGCCGCATCAACTACCGGCTGATGTTCGCCGGGCCGGCCGACCAGGTTGCTGCGCTGCGCCAGTGGCTGCTGCCGCAGATCAAGGGCCTGCGCCTGCTGAGCGTGGACGACACCCAGCGTGGCGTACGCCAGGCCTTCGACCTGGCCGGGCGCTTCCTCGGCCTGAGCGCGCTGCTGGCGGTGCTGCTGGCCGGCGTGGCCACGGCACTGGCGGCCAACCGTTTTGCCCTTCGCCGCATCGACCAGGTGGCGATCCTGCGCTGCCTGGGTGCGCGCCAGCGCGACATCCTGTCCGGTCTGGCACTGCAGCTGCTGATGCTGGCGGTGCCGGCCTGTGCACTCGGCATTGCCCTCGGCATGGCTGCGCAGGAAGGCCTGGTGCAGGTGCTGGGCAGCCTGGTGCCGCAGCGCCTGCCGTTGCCGGAAGCGATGCCCGCGCTGACCGGTGCAGGCATCGGCCTGTTGCTGTTGTTCGGCTTCGGCCTGCCGCCGCTGCTGCGCCTGCGCGGAGTGCCGCCGATGCGCGTGCTCAACCGATCCTTCGCCGCCCTGCCGCCGGCCTCGCTGCTGGCCTACGTGGCTGCCTTGGCGGCCAGTCTGCTGCTGGCGGTGCAGGTCACCGGTGATCTCAAGCTGGCGCTGTGGGTGCTGGGCGGGTTGGCCGCGCTGGCGGTGGCGGCCGGCGTGGTCGGCTTCGTGCTGCTGCAGCTGCTGCGCGGCCTGCAGCACCGTCTGCATGGCAACTGGCGACTGGGCCTGGCGGCGCTGACCCGGCGCCGGATGCTGGCGGTGATGCAGCTGGTGGGGCTGTCGCTGTCGCTGTGCGCGCTGTTGCTGCTGGCGGTGACCGGTCCCGGCCTGCTGCAGCAGTGGCGCGAGCGACTGCCCGCGGATACGCCGAACTACTTCCTGATCAACATCCAGCCCGAGCAGCGCGACAACGTGCTGGCCGCGCTGCGTGGACTGGGCGCCAACGACGCCAGCATCGAACCGATGGCCACCGGCCGCCTGATCGCGATCAACGGCAAGCCGCCGCTGCGCGTGGACCGCTCGCCGGAACAGAGCGGGCAGCCGGCGTCCGGCGAAGGCCAGCGCGATGACGATGACGAAAACCGGCCGTTGAACTTCAGCTGGCGCAGCAGCTTCCCGCCAGCCAACACGCTGGTCAACGGTACGTTCTGGAAGGCAGACAGCACCGCCGCCGAAGCCTCGGTCGAAATCGGCTGGGCCAAGCGCTACGGCGTGTATCCGGGCGACCGCATCACCATTGCGGTGGGCGAGCAGGAGCGCGAGTTCACTGTCACCAGCGTGCGCAAGGCGGACTGGAACACCTTCCGTCCGAACTTCTTCGTGCTGCTGAACCCGAACGCGGTGGGCGATACGCCACACAACCTGCTGTCGGCATTCCATCTACCGGCCGGCAAGGCCGCCGGACTGGGCGAGCTGGTACGCGCGCAGCCGAACCTGTCGCTGCTGGACGTGGACGCGGTGATCTCGCAGGTGCGCGATGTGATGGAACGGGTGGCGCAGGCGGTGCAGCTGGTGATGGTGTTCAGCCTGCTCGCCGGCGTGCTGGTGCTGCTGGCCGCACTGCAGGCCACGGCGGGCGAGCGGCGCTACGACAGCGCAGTGCTGCGCACGCTGGGCGCGACCCGGCGCCAGCTGCGTGGCGCGGTACTGGTGGAATTCGGTGCGCTGGGCACGCTGGCCGCGTTGCTGGCGGTGGGCGCGGCCGCTGCGATCGGTGTGGCGGTCTCGCAGAAGGTGTTCGAGCTGCCGTTGCTGCCGCCGTGGCCGGGCCTGCTGATCGGCGGCGTGGTCGGCATCGGCTTGAGCCTGCTGGCAGGCTGGTGGGGCACGCGCGCGATCCTGCATACGCCACCGGCACTGGCCCTGCGCGAAGCCTGACGCGATCGTGACACGCTCGGGTGGGGCGCTATGCTGCGCGCCCCACCCGATCAGATCGTCCGGAAGCGGAACCTCGTTCACCGCGCTCCCGATGTTCAAGGAATGAAGATGAAATACGGCGTCTGTCTGCGCATCCTTCTCGCCAGTTCCCCGCTGCTCACCGCGGTGCTACCCGCAGGCGCCCGCGCGGCGGAGGGCTATGTTCCTGACGCGGTGCAGGCTTTCGTGCTGGAAACGGTGCTGGCCGATGAAGCACAAGCCTTCCACGAGGGCCACCCGACCTATCTGGTTCCGGCCAGCGTGTCACGCACGCGCAGCGATGCCGACGTGGTGGCCGACCTGCGTACTGAGTTCGACCGGTTCTACCGGGGCCAACCGAAACCGAGAAAGGAAGTGGCGCACATGGCGATCCTCGTCGCACAGACCGCGCTGCTGCTGCCGGACCGGAGCGCCTGCAGCACGGATCGAGTGCGTTGCCACCAAGCTGTCATGGGCGTCCGCACCCGCGATGACGAGGCCAGCCTGCAGGCCACCCTGCGTGCCTTCCAGGACGCCGGGCTGGACCTGACCACGTTGGGTGAGAAGGCGTCTTGAGTGCATCGCATCCACGCATGGCGTGGATGCGGTGTGCGATCACCGGCGAAGAGCGTGCCGAGCAGGCTCGGCACCTACCAGAAGCGGATATGCGGCACGGCACCTGACCAGAGGATCCGCGCCATGAGTCGAGCATGGCTCGACTTACTGGGCCTTTTCCACGTACTTGGCGAACACGTCGTCGATCTGCTTGTCCTTCACCTTCTTGCCGGCCTGGATCTCTTCGGCCTGGGTGAACATCGGGATGATCATCGCCATGCCGTCGATCTTGGTCTTCAGGTGCACGCCCGGCGCCTGGCCGAGGAAGCCGTCCCAGCGCTGGCGCACCTTGGCCCAGTAACCGGCAGTGGCCTTCCAGTAGTTGCGCGCCGGGGTGAAATCGACCTCGGTGGTCTTCACGTAGTCATTGAAGCCGAACTCGCGTGCGATCTCCACCTGGCTGCCGTCGGCGTTGCGCTGCACCTTGGTGTTGAACTGCTCGTGGGTCCAGCCGTTCGGGGTCAGCGTGTGGCGGTTGATCACGGCCAGTGCGTTGTAGTCGCTGCGCTTGGTGTACTCACGGCGCGGCAGCGGACGCCAGCTCAGGTCGCTGGTCCAGCTCGGCACGTTGTTGGTGTAGGTCCACGTGCCGGTGCCGCAGTAGCGCGGTGCGTCGCTCACTTCGTACACGCACTGGGTCCAGGCGCCCTGGTTCACCGCCGCCGGAATGCTGCGCACCTTCCAGGTCTGGTCGGCACTGAACTCGAAACGGTTCGGCGCTTCGTAGACCCAGTCCTGGCGCCAGTGTTTGGTGATGTGGCCGCTCTTCTCGTCCAGCAGCAGGTGCTGCAGCACGATGCGCTTCGGGGTGTCTTCGACCACGATGACCACTTCGTTGCCGCCACTGCGCATCGCCGGTGCGCGCTCGTAGCCCGGCTTCAGCAGCACGGTCTCGTCAAAGGCGAAGTCCACGGTGTACTCACCCTGCATGGCAAGGATGCTGTCGTGGTCGCGGGCGATGTCGGAGGGCTGCGCGCTGGCCACGCCGCTGGCGGCGAGCAGCAGCATGACGCTGGCTGTCTGGAGTTTCATCGGGTCTTCCTTCGGGGTTGCAGATTCGTTGAGAGGCCGTCCGTGGCCGACAGGCGTTCCATCAGCAATGGGTCACAGGCGGATCAGCGGCAGGTCGCCGGGAACCCGCGGGGTCGGGCGCCGTGCAGCATCGGCACAGCAGCAGTCGTCGATCGCCAGCTCACCCTCGGCGCTCTCCAGGCGCGCGATGCGACGCGCGGTGGCAGCACCCAGCGAAGACAGGGTCGACAGGCTGGCGGCCAGGGTGCGGCCATCGTCGGCGGCATGCAGGCGCAGCGCGCACAGGCGCCAGCGCTGCCCCCCCAGATGGCCGGCCAGGCGCCGCCACAGGCGTTCGCCGACGCTGGCATCGCTGTCGTGTTCCGGGCCCGGCGGCAGCGCGGCGACCAGCCGGTCCCAGGCCAGGAAGTCACTGTCCGGCAGCAGGTACAGGCGCCACACGCAGCGGCCCCGGCCATCGAGGAAGCACAGGCTTTCGCGCAGGCCCTCGCTGTCCACGCCCTGGCAGGCATGTACACGCACCGCCTGGCGCCAGCCACCCAGCTCATTACCGCCGGCGTGGTACAGGCACAGCACGGTGCCGAGCGTGGCCAGCTGTGCCGGGGTCGGCCAGGCCGTGCTGTTCGGCACGGCGATGGAGTCATTCCTGCGGGCGGACAGTGCTCGGCTCATGAGGTCACCAGGAAACGGCAAGGCTGGCGGAGAAGGTGCGGCCCGGGCTGCTGAAGCGATCGCTCAATGCGCGATTGGTGATCAGGCTCGGGGTGATCGACGACCATTCGATGTAGCGCTTGTCGGCCAGGTTGAACACGCCGACATTGAAGGTGGCACCCGGTGCGAAGTTCCAGTGCGCCATCAGGTCCAGCACGCCGTAGCCGGCCGGCTGGTAGACGAACGGCGCCGGTGCGTTCGGATTGGTCTGCGCAGCAGGCGGCGGCAGGCGCTTCTTGCGCTGCACGAAGGTGCCGGCCAGTTCGACGCCCCAGGTATCGGTGTCGTACATCAGGCCCAGCGTGCCACGCAGCGGATCGACCGAGGCCAGCGGTTCGTCATCGGTCCGGTTGTCACCACGCGACCACGCCAGTGCGCTGCGCAGCGCCCAACCCTTCAGCGCCGGGCTGAGTTCACCGAATTCGATGCCGGCCTTCATTTCCGCACCATAGATGCGCGCGTCGGCGATGTTCTGCGACTGGAACACCATCAGGCCCTGTGCGTTGCGGCCGGTGTTGACGTTGGACTCGATGAAGTCCTTGTAGTCGTTGTAATAGCCGCTGACGCTGACGTACGCGGCCGGTGCGATGAAGCGCAGGCCCAGCTCGTAGCCGTCACTGGTTTCCGGCTTCAGGTCCGGGTTGGCGATGGCGGTGTATCCGAAGGCGACGTTGGTCAGGCCGATGTTGACGTCGTTGTACGGCGGCGACCGGAAGCCGCGAGCATAGCCGGCGAACAGCGACCATTCGTCGGTGAAGCGCCAGACCATGCCCAGCTTCGGCGACACGCTGGTCTTCTTCAGCTGCGCTACGGCGGTAGTCGGATTGTCTTCGGCGAAGATGCTGTCCACTTCCGGCTTCAGCTCGTAACGGTCCACGCGTACGCCCGGCACCAGCGACAGCTTGCCGTCGGCCAGGCGCATTTCATCCTGCGCGTACAGGCCCAACTCGGTGGTCTTGCTGATCGGGAAGTCACGCACCGGGAAGGTGTCGGGGGTAACGGTGTTGCTGACCACACCGGCACGGTTGACCTGATAGCCGTCGCGCTTCTGGCGGATCTCGGTGCGCGTGCCCTCGAAGCCGTAGGTCAACGCATGTTCGACCGCACCGGTGCTGAAGGCCTTGTTGAACTGCGCCTGCAGGCCATAGGCATGCTGGTCGAAGGAAAACACGCGGTGGCGACGACTGCCGTCGGTGCGGGTCTCGTCGGTCTGCTGCCGGGTTTCGCTGTTCTGCGCATACACCTGCCAATGCAGGCTGTCGGCGAACGGCTGGTCCAGCGCATCCATTTCGTGGGCAAAGGACACGCGGGTACGCTTCTGCGTGTCGTGGGACTTCATGCCAGTGGCCGCAGCCATCGCGCCGGGGCGCGGTGCAACGCTGGCAATCGCCGACAACACATTGGTATCGGTGGTGTCTTCGTTGCCTTCCACGGTCAGGCGGAAGCGCTGGTCTTCGCTCGGTGCGTAGACCAGCTTGCTGAGCAGGCTGCGGCCGTCGCGGTCCTGCGGATTGGACGCCGTACGGGTGTCGTTGTCGCTGCGTACCGTGCCCTTGTTGTCCGTTTCCTGGCCCTGGTGGTGGTTGACGTTGACCAGACCGCTCCAGTGCTCGCCACCGAAAGCAGCGGTGGCACCGCCAAGCAGGCCCTTCCACTCGCCGTCGTAGCCGAACTTCAGGCCGAAGTAGCTGTCCTTGCCGTCCTTGAGGTAGTCGGCCGGGTCCTTGGTGACGAACGCGACCACGCCGCCCAATGCGTCGGAGCCGTACAGCGAACTGGCCGGGCCGCGCACGATCTCCACGCGCTTGAGCGTATCGAGATCGGTGAAGTTGCGGTTGGAACTGGCGAACGAACCGATATCGAACCGGGTCGGCATGACGATACCGTCGGTCTGGATGCGCACGCGGTTGCCATCCAGGCCACGGATGCGGAAACCATCCAGGCCGAAGCGGGTGGCGCTGCGGGTGACCGACAGGCCCGGCTCGTAGCGCACCAGATCCTTGATGTCCTGTACCAGGTGCCGGTCCATCTGCTCGCGGTCAATGACGTCGACGGTGGCCGCGACGTCGCTCACGGCCCGTTCGGTGCGGGTGGCGGTGACCTGCACCCGGTCGAATTCGCGCGCATCGGGCGCGGCGGCAGCAGCGTGGGCGGACAGCGGCAAGGCCATCCAGACGGCGAGACACAGGGCGGTATGGCGGGTCATCGGGTTCATTCGGTCAGGCAAGGGAACCCCCGGTTACCGGCACACCCGGAAGGTGCACGCGGTAGACCGAGGGGGAGAGAGCGGGAGCGGACGGGTCGCCCACCCTGCCGGCAGGAGGGAGGGAGGCGGGCGACCAGGCCGCGATTACTTGGTCAGGATCAGCTTGTCGTTGCTGGTGTGACGCAGGCGATAGAAGCGGTCGCCGTGCTGGATCAGGATTTCACGACGGCCCTTGAGCAGGGCTTCGCTGTCGATGACCTCTTCCGGCGGAACGACGCGGACCGGACGATCGCGGAGGGTCAGCGTTTCGGGGCGCAGCAGTACAGGTTGAGCATTCATGAGCATCTGGACTCGTGCGAGGGACGAGTTAAATGATAATGATTCTCAGTTGACAATCAACAACCATTCTCAATTTCATTGATGAGATTAATGATCGAATTCGGAAATTCGATAGACACTCTCAATTGAAGGATGGAGCGGGCGGCTTTTGTAGAGTCGAGCCGTGCTCGACTGCTCTTCGAGCCCAGCCAGGTGAAACCCGCGCTGCGCGCGGAGTCGAGCGTGGCTCGACTCTACATGGCGCTGCTGCCGGTCAGGCGAAGACGGCTTCGAGCTGGGCCCAGCCGGTGGCATCGACCTGCTCCAGCACGTCCAGTGCCTGCAGGTTCTGCAGCAGCTGGCTGACCCGGCTGGCGCCGAGGATCACGCTGGAGACGTTCGGGTTGCGCAGGCACCAGGCAATCGCCAGCGTCGCCGGGGCGTGACCGAGCGAGCGCGCGACCTCGCTGAAACGGCGCACCTGGGCCAGCCGTGCCTCGGCGTCTGCACCCAGCACCAGGTCCTGCAGCCATTCCATGCCCTCGCGGCCCAACCGTGCATCGGCCGGGATGCCCTGGTCGTACTTGCCGCTCAACAGGCCTGACGCCAACGGCGAGAAGATGGTGGTGCCCAGGCCGGCGCCGGCATACAGCGGCGCGTACTCGACCTCGACCCGCTCGCGGTGCAGCAGGTTGTACTGCGGCTGCTCCATCGACGGGCCCTGCAGGTTGTGCGCTTCGGCGATGTCCAGCGCCTGCTGGATCTGCGCCGCCGACCACTCCGAGGTACCCCAGTAGAGGATCTTGCCTTGCCGCACCAGGGTGTCCATGGCGTGCACGGTCTCGGCGATCGGTGCGTCCGGATCCGGGCGGTGGCAGTAATAAAGGTCGAGGTAATCCACCCGCAGGCGCTTGAGCGCGGCGTGGCAGGCGTCGGTCACGTGCTTGCGTGACAACCCACGCTGGGTCGGCCGAGGGTCTTTGGCGCTGCCGAAAAACACCTTGCTGGACACGCAGAAGCCATCGCGCGGCAGGCGCAGGTCGGTGATCACATCGCCCATCACCTGTTCGGCGCGGCCGTTGGCGTAGCCCTCCGCATTATCGAAGAAGTTGACGCCATGATCCCAGGCGGCGGCCACCAGGTTGCGGGCCTCGTCGCGCGGGATCTGGTCGCCGAAGGTCCCCCAGGCACCGAAGGACAGGGCGGAAATCGGCAGGCCGGTGGAGCCCAGGCGACGGTATTGCATGCGAATCTCCTGCTGCGGGCCCGCATCCGGGCCGGGATCGAACCGCCATTCTACCTGCCCCTGCTGGCTGCAACCCCTTGCCGTTGCTGGCCTGATCGGTACCGATGGCCGCGCGCAAGCTGCTTTTCCTTGCCCCGGCCCCTGCCCTGCACTAGGCTTCCCGTTTTTCGCGACGCCCCAGGGGAGTCACTCACATGGTCGAAGGTTTGGGCAGGATCGGCTTCGGCCTGTTCGGGTTGGCGGTGCTGATCGGCATCACCTGGTTGTTTTCCAACAACAAGCGCGCGGTTGACTGGAAGCTGGTTGCCACCGGTATCACCCTGCAGATCGCGTTCGCGGCGCTGGTGATCCTGGTGCCGGGCGGCCGCGACGTGTTCGATGCGCTGGGCCACGGCTTCGTGAAGGTGCTGAGTTTCGTCAACGAAGGTTCGAAGTTCATCTTCGGCTCGTTGATGGACGTCAAGAACTACGGCTTCATCTTCGCCTTCCAGGTGCTGCCGACCATCATCTTCTTCTCGGCGCTGATGGGGGTCATGTACCACCTCAACGTCATGCAGGGCATCGTGCGCGTGATGGCCTGGTCGATCACCAAGGTGATGCGCGTGTCCGGTGCGGAAACCACCAGCGTCTGCGCCAGCGTCTTCATCGGCCAGACCGAGGCGCCGCTGACGGTGCGCCCGTACATTGCCAAGATGACCCAGTCCGAGCTGCTGACCATGATGATCGGCGGCATGGCCCACATCGCCGGCGGCGTGCTGGCGGCCTACGTGGGCATGCTCGGCGGCGGCGACCCGGTACAGCAGGCTTTCTACGCCAAGCACCTGCTGGCGGCGAGCATCATGGCCGCGCCGGCCACGCTGGTCGTGGCCAAGCTGCTGATTCCGGAAACCGGTACCCCGCTCACCCGCGGCACGGTGAAGATGGAAGTGGAGAAGACCTCCAGCAACATCATCGATGCCGCAGCCGCTGGCGCCGGTGACGGCCTGAAGCTGGCGCTGAACATCGGCGCGATGCTGCTGGCCTTCATCGCGCTGATCGCGCTGCTGAACGCCCCGCTGACCTGGATCGGTGAAGTGACCGGGCTGGCCGCGCAGATCGGCAAGCCGACCAACCTGTCGACCATCTTCGGCTACGTGCTGGCCCCGATCGCCTGGGTGATCGGCACGCCGTGGGCCGATGCCACCACCGTCGGTTCGCTGATCGGCCAGAAGGTCGTGATCAACGAATTCGTGGCCTATACCGAGCTGTCGCAGATCGTGAACGGCCAGGTGGCGGGCGTGAGCCTGTCTGACGAAGGTCGCCTGATCGCCACCTACGCGCTGTGCGGCTTCGCCAACTTCAGCTCGATCGCGATCCAGATCGGCGGCATCGGCGGCCTGGCCCCGGAACGTCGCCACGATCTGGCCAAGTTCGGCCTGCGCGCGGTGCTGGGCGGTACCATTGCCACCTTCATGACGGCGACCATCGCCGGCGTGCTGACGCACTTCAGTTGAACCCTTGGTTGAGAAAAGATTCCCTATGAGCAGCAGTGTCGTTGTCGTCGGTTCCTTCAATGTCGATCACGTGTGGCGGTGCGAGTCGCTGCCTGCACCGGGTGCGACCATTGCCGGCCGCTACAGCACCGGCCCCGGTGGCAAGGGCTTCAACCAGGCCGTGGCGGCCTGCCGCGCCGGTGCCGACACGCACTTCGTGTGCGCGTTGGGCGATGACGCCGGTGGCGCCACCGCCCGCGAGCTGGCCGCACAGGATGGCTTCGGGCTGATCGCCGAAGCCAGCAGCGAACCGACCGGCACCGCTGGTATCTACGTGGATGCCCGTGGCCGCAACACCATCGTGATCGGCCCGGGTGCCAACGCCGCACTGAGCACCGACTTCCTGCAACAGCAGCACGCGCTGCTGGCCGGCGCCAAGGTGGTGCTGGTGCAGCTGGAATCGCCGGTGCAGACCATCGAAGCAGCGTTGGCCACGGCCCGCGAGGCCGGCGTCACCACGGTGCTCAACACCGCACCGGCCGACGCTCCCTCGACCATCGGCCTGCTCAAGCTGGCCGATGTGATCACCCCGAACGAGACCGAGTTCGCCGCCCTGCTCGGCCGCCATGTCGGTGAGCGCGTGGATGCCAACGACGTCGCCGCGCTGGATGGCGCCAGCCTGCATGCGCTGTGCCGCAAGCTGGTCGGCAACGGTACGGTGGTGGTGACCCTGGGTTCGGTGGGCGTGTTCGTGTCGCATGCCGACGAGAACCTGCGCGGCGATACCCAGCCGTACTACCGCGTGGGTGCCGAACAGGTGCAGGCGATCGACACCACCGGTGCCGGTGACGCCTTCAACGGCGCGCTGGCCGCGTCGCTGGCGCAGGTGGCCGACGCACCGTTCCCCCGCCACGTGCGCTTCGCCAACCAGTTCGCCGGTCGCTCGACCGAGAAGGAAGGCGCTGCTGCGGCGATGCCGCGCTTCACCCCGGCTGATTCCGAAGCAAAGTAGATCCACGCCATGCGTGGATGAACGAGCCCGGGCATGCAGATGCCCGGGCTTTTTCATGGTTCCTCCGCACGTCGCAGCAGCAGCCCGGCTGCGATTGCCAGCAGCGCCACCGCAGCGGCCACCACGCCCAGCGAGTCCAGGCCCCAACGTTCGATGGCACCACCACCGAGCAGCGCGCCCAGGCCGATACCAGCATTGGCCGCCGACACATTCAAGGTGCCGGCCAGCGCCTGCGCCTGCGGCGCCGCGCGCATCACCCGCACCTGACACAGCGGGAACAGCGCGGTATGCGCAACACCCCACAACGCCAGTGCGATGACCACCAACCCTCCCTGCCCGGCCAGCCAGACGCTGGCCAGCACGCCGAGCGCCAGCACCGTGCAGAACGCCAGCGTCGCGCCCAGCGGTGCACGATCCACCCAACGCCCGCCCAGTGCATTGCCAAGCAACCCGACCGCACCGAAACCCATCAGCCACCAGCCCACCTGCGCGACGGGAACCTGCAACAGGCGTTCGAGCACGTCGGCCAGATAGGTGTAGGCGGCGAACATGGCAGTGAACACGAGCACCGACAGCAGCACGTTGCCCAGCAGCCACGGCTGCCGCAGCACACGCGCCTGTTCGCCCAGCGCGCGCCGTGGCTCTGCAGCGGTGCCCGGCATCCACAGTGCGAGTGCGCCCGCCATCAGCAGTGACAGCGCCGACAGCAGCCAGAAGCTGCCGCGCCAACCGATGGCCTCGGCGGCCAGCGTACCCAGCGGGATGCCGAACAGCATCGCGGCGGTAATGCCCAGATAGACCCGTGCCACCGCACGCCCACCCTGCTCCGCCGGCGCCAGCTGCGCAGCAGTCTCGCTGGCCGTGCCCCAGAACACCGGTAGCGCCAACGCGGGCAACACCCGCGCCAGGGCCAGCAACCACGGCAGCGTGGCCACCGCCGCGAGCGCGTTGGAGGCCGCAAACAGCAGCAGGATGGCCACGAACAGGCGACGCCGGTCGAGATGCGCCAGCAGTGCGGTCAGCGGTGGTCCGGCCAGCATCACGGTGAACGCGAACAGGGTGACCAGCTGCCCGGCGCGCGCGATACCCAGGCCGAGATCGCGCGCCAGCGCCGGCAGCAGGCCGACGATCAGGAACTCAGTGGTGACGATGACGAACGCGGAGACCGCCAACAGTGCAACGGACAGGCGGGCACGGGCAGCACGGTGACCGGTGGCAACTGAACAATCGAGGGAAGACATGCAGGACCGCCAAGGACAAGGGCCTCCCAGCCTATTTCCTCCCATTGTTCCGATTGCTGCTATGTTTTCCATCCATTCCGGACAGAACTTCGCCCATGCTTCCCAACGAGCGGCTGCGCGGCATCGAGGCCTTCGTCGCCACCGCCGAAGCCGGCAGCTTCACCGCCGCCGCCGAGCGCCTGCACCTGACCAGTTCGGCAGTCGGCAAGACCGTTGCCCGACTGGAAGCGCGCCTGGGGGCACGGTTGTTCGAACGCAGCACCCGCCGCCTGCGCCTGACCGAGGCCGGTGAAGGCTTTTACCGCACGTGCGTGCGCGTGCTTGGCGAACTGGCCGATGCCGAATCGGTGCTGGCCGCGCATGCCGATGCCCCGGTGGGCCGCCTGCGGGTGGACGCTCCGGCCACCTTCGGGCGATTGAAAGTGTGGCCGCTGCTGCTGCAGCTGGCCGCCGAGTTTCCCCGGCTGCGACCACAAGTGACCTTCAGCGACCGCTTCATCGATCTGGCCGAGGACGGCGTCGATCTGGCCGTGCGCATCGGTGGCCCGGAGCCGTTGCCGGCCACCCTCGGCAGCCGCCTGCTCGGCCACGAATGCCTGCGCTTCTGTGCATCGCCGGCCTACCTGCAGCGGCACGGCCTGCCGACCTCCGGAGCGGAGCTGGCCGACCACGATGGCGTGCTGTTCGGCCGTGCCGACGGCAGTATCGGCCCGTGGCAGGTGGCCGATGGCGGGCAGCGCAGTGCACCGCTGCAGGCCCGCGCACGGCTGGTGGTCGGCAGTGCCGAAGCACAGGTGGCGGCCGTCGAGGCGGGCTTCGGCATTGCCCAGCTGGCCACCTGGCTGGTCGATGACGCGCTGGCGCGCGGCAGCCTGGTGTCGATCCTGCCGGCGCTGGACTGCCGTGGCCTGCCGTTGCGGCTGTTGTGGCCGCAGGGCCGGCAACGGCTGCCGCGCGTGGATGTGGCATTGGACCGTCTCGGCGCCGGATTGCGGATCGACCCTCCGCACTGATCCCTGCTGCGACCGCCCGTCGCATTGCCGGCACCGCGGCCCTCGCCCACCATCCGCGCAGCTTCCTTGCACGGGCAGGACATGGACGGATTCCCCTGGCTGCTGGTCGCAGCCGCTGGCAGTGCCATCGCAGCGCTGCTGCACATCGGCTGCATCGCCTTCGGCGCGGCCTGGTACCAGCGTTTCGGTGCTGGCTCGCGCGTGGTGCGGCTGGCCCAGGCCGGGCATTGGTGGCCGCCGCTGATGACCGCAGGCATCACTGCCGTGCTGGTGATCTGGACGCTGTACGCGCTGGCAGCCGCCGGCTGGCATTCGCCGCTGCCGGGCAGCCGCCAGATCCTGTCGGGCATCGCCCTGCTGTTGCTGCTGCGCGCGGGGATGGGCTTCGGGCTGGCACTGATCCGGCCGGGTTACAACGGCGCGCGATTCTGGGTGACCAGCTCACTGGCCTGCCTGGGACTGGGCCTGGCCTTCGCGCTGGGCACCCGCCAGGCCTGGCAGGCCTTGGGCTAGGCCCCGCCCAGCCGCCTACCATCGCCGGCCCCTGGGGGCGGCGGAAGCAACCGTCAAGCATCTGCTGATGCCCGTGCGGCATGAGAACGGTCCGGATCGGCCTGAACCCGGCCGTGCCGGGCACGTTCGCGTGGGTGCCTGCGCCCTACAATGGGCGCATGCAGATCGGCCCGTACTCCATTGCTCCCAACGTCGTGCTGGCGCCCATGGCCGGCGTCACCGACAAGCCCTTCCGCCTGCTGTGCAAACGGCTGGGTGCGGGCCTGGCCGCCTCGGAAATGACCATCAGCGACCCGCGCTTCTGGAACACGCGCAAGTCGATCCACCGCATGGACCACGACGGCGAACCGGCCCCGATCAGCGTGCAGATCGCCGGCACCGAGCCGCAGCAGCTGGCCGAGGCGGCACGCTACAACGTCGACCACGGCGCGCAGATCATCGACATCAACATGGGCTGCCCGGCCAAGAAGGTGTGCAATGCCTGGGCGGGGTCGGCGCTGATGCGCGACGAGCAGCTGGTGGCGCGCATCCTCGAAGCCGTGGTCAACGCGGTGGACGTACCGGTCACCCTGAAGATCCGCACCGGCTGGGACTGCGACCATCGCAACGGCCCGCTGATCGCGCGCATTGCCGAGGACAGCGGCATTGCTGCGCTGGCCGTGCACGGGCGCACTCGCGACCAGCACTACACCGGCCAGGCCGAGTACGCCACCATTGGCGAGATCAAGGCGGCGCTGCGCATCCCGGTCATCGCCAATGGCGATATCGATTCGCCGCAGAAGGCTGCCTTCGTGTTGAAGCAGACCGGCGTAGATGCAGTGATGATCGGCCGCTCGGCGCAGGGCCGGCCGTGGATCTTCCGCGAGGTGGCGCATTACCTGGCCACCGGCGAGGAACTGCCGCCGCCGTCGCTGGCCGAAGTACGCGACATCCTGCTCGGCCATCTGCACGCGCTACACGCGTTCTACGGTGAACCGCAGGGCGTGCGCATCGCGCGCAAGCACCTGGGTTGGTACGCCAAGGACCGGCCGGAAAACGCGGCGTTCCGTGCGGTGGTCAACCGTGCCGAGGATCCGGCCAGCCAGATCGCACTGACCACCGATTACTTCGACAGCCTGATCGCCGGGGAACCGGCGTTGTCTTCTGCTGCCTGAGCGAACCGCTACACCGTAGGGTCGAGCTTGCTTGATTCCTCAAACCGTAGAGTCGAGCTTGCTCGACTGAATTTCCAGAGCAGTCGAGCAAGCTCGACGCTACAAGAGCCCATCATGACCCCGCCGATCTCTTCCCCGACCTACCTGCACGGATTCTCCGGCACCGAGCAGCAGCGCCTGATGACCCAGGCCCGGCTGCTGGAATCGAGCATCTTCGGCCAGATCGACTACAGCGGCGCCCGCCGGCTGCTGGAAGTCGGCAGCGGTGTCGGTGCACAGACCGAAATCCTGCTGCGCCGCTTCCCCGAGCTGCACGTGACCGGTGTGGACCTGAGCGAAACGCAGCTGGCCACCGCACGCGAGAACCTGGCGCGCACGCCGTGGTGCAGCGACCGCTACACCCTGCAGCAGGCCGACGCCGGCGAACTGCCGTTCGAGGCGCGCAGCTTTGATTCGGCGTTCCTGTGCTGGGTGCTGGAACACGTGCCGTCACCGGCGCGCGTGCTGAGCGAAGTGCGACGGGTGCTGGCCCCGGGTTCGCCGGTGTACATCACCGAGGTGATGAATGCCTCGTTCCTGCTCGACCCTTACTCGCCGCACATCTGGCGCTACTGGATGGCCTTCAACGACTTCCAGTACGACCACGGCGGCGACCCGTTCGTCGGCGCCAAGCTGGGCAACCTGCTGCTGGCCGGCGGCTTCCGCGATGTGCATACCGAGATCAAGACCATCCACCTGGACAATCGCGAGCCGGCACGCCGCAAGACCATGATTGCGTTCTGGGAGCAGCTGTTGTTGTCGGCGGCCGACCCGCTGCTGCAGGCCGGCAGCGTAGACGAGGAGACAGTGGAGGGCATGCGCCGCGAGTTCCGCCTGGTGCAGAACGACCCGAACGCGGTGTTCTTCTACTCGTTCGTGCAGGGCCGCGCGACGGTGTATTGAACCGACGCTGCACGGCCGATTGATGCAGTAGTGCCACGCCTTGCGTGGCTGCAGCCGCCGATGTCCCCGCCATCCACGCATGGCGGGGACCTTCTGATGCGAAGCCGCACTCGTGCAAGGCCGCGCCAGCGGTGTACTGAAGCGGGCCTCGTCCCACCAGCAGCTGCGGCGGCAACCCGTTAGAATCCGCCAATCCCGGCCGAGAAAGGCGCGTGCCAGGATCCCCCTCTGCTGCCCTCGGGCATCGGTGCGCGGGCACATCGCGCATGGATGGACCCGACCTTCGAGAACGAGATGAGTGACAGCGCCCCAACGCCTTTGCCTGCCCATGACGCAAGCCTGCTGGGTGGGCTTCGGTCCAGCCAGGCACGCCTGTTCGCCGGGATCGTCGCGCTGTTGTGCATCCTCTATGTCGCGTTCGCACTGACACCATCTTCCTATGCGCTGGCCTACGAGTATCTGGGCCTGGCGCCGCAGCAACCGCTGCTCGGCACTGCGCGCTACATCCGCACCGACGAATGGATGGTGTTCACGCCTTACATCCAGATCGCCGTCGGCAACGATTTCGGCCAGGTCAACGCGCACTCGGCGTACCACGAGTCGCTGCGCACCTTCCAGGCGCTGCCACTTCTGGACTGGGGCCTGCTGTTCAAGCCCTACCATTGGGCATTCTTCCTGCTGCCTGCCGCGAACGCCTATTCGTTCTTTTTCATGTTCATGGCCATGGCCTTCCTGTGCGGATGGGCCTTGTTCCTGCGCCAATTGCGGTTGCCGGCACTGGCCGCGATGCTGGTGTCAGTCACGCTGTTCTTCGCTCCTTTCGTACAGGTCTGGTGGACCAGCAACGCCGGTGCCTTTGCGCTGGCGCCCTGGGCTGCGGTGGCGTGGCTGCGCATCGGCCATCGTGGCTTGCGTATCGCGGCCAGTGCCTATGCACTGGCGGCATGGCTGGTTGCGGTGTCCTACCCGCCGTTCATCATTTCCTCGCTGCTGGCCATGGCGGTTCTGGTGCTGGCCTTCCGCCGCGACGCCATCACGCTGCGGCGGCTGTTCGACGCCGCAGTTGCCGGTGCGATCGCGTTGGCCGTATTCGTCGGCTACTTCCACGACATCATCCCGATCGTGCGCAACACGGTGTATCCGGGCCAGCGGCAAAGTGCCGGTGGTGGTGTCGGACTGACGACCCTGCTGGCGCATCTCTTTCCGAACCTGATGACCTACCGGTTCGCGCCGTTGCCACTGTTCAAGGCATCCAACGATTGCGAAATCGCGGTCCTGGGCAGCCTGCTGCCATTGTTCACCGTGGTACTGGCCGATGGTGCGCGGCTCCGCGCATGGGCGGGAAGCCATCGCAGCACGCTGTTGATCCTGGCAGCAGGCCTGCTGTTGATCGCCTGCTGGATCTTCCTGCCCATTCCCGCCGTGGTCGGCAAGCTGACGGGCCTGTCGATGGTGCCGCCCGCCCGCGCACTGCTCGCCTTCGGCCTGTTGCTCAACATCGGCTGCGCCATGATCCTGGTGCGATGCGGGGTTCGCCTCGAGCGCTGGCGCCTGCTGCTGCTGGCCGCGCTGCTGGTGGCAGGCAGCCTGGCCAAGTTCCTGTTCGGCGAGGGTCAGCTCAGCCGCCTGCACAGCACCGCCGATGCACTGCCGTACCTGTGCCTGGCCGCGCTCGCCATTGCGGCAAAGCGCCCGAGGCTTTCGGTGCATGCAGCCAGCCTGGTGCTGGCCACTGCCGCACTGGCCAACCTGCTGGGCAACGGCCTGTTCAATCCGGTGCAACCCGCCGGTCCGATCTTCGCGATGGACCGCACTGCCGTCCTGCAATCGCTGCAGGCGCGAGGCGCGCGAAACAACACCGAAGGCGTACTGGTCGCCCCGGGGGGCTTCGGGGCGCTTCTGCCCGGCGCCGGGATCGCAGCCGTGAACCACGTGCTGTACCTGCCACAGCTGGATTACTTCGGCCGTTACTTCCCGGCGATGCAGGACGAAGCGTTCAATTTCACCTTCAACCGCTACCACCACATCACCGTGGCCGCCGACAGCGATATGCCGCGCGTGCTGCAGGGTGATCTGGTGGAAGTGCCGGCCAACATCCTGCTTGCGGCCCCGGCCTGCGCCACGCCCGGAACCCGGGATTGCCGCGCAGGGGCGCAACCGTGAGTCCGACGATGGGTACAGCGCAACCTGCTACGCCAGCCCCGCGGATCGCCGTGGTGATCCCCTGCTACAGGGTGACCCGCCACGTGCTGGCGGTGCTGGCCGCAATCGACCCAACGGTGACGGCAATCTACTGCGTGGATGATGCCTGCCCTGATGGCAGCGGCCGGCTGATCCAGGCCGAAGCCAGCGACCCGCGCGTCACCGTGCTGTTCCATGAGCACAATCGCGGCGTCGGCGGCGCCATCAAGACCGGCTACCGCGCGGCCATTGCCGATGGCATGGACATCCTGGTCAAGGTCGATGGCGACGGACAGATGGATCCGGCACTACTCATGGATTTCGTCACCCCCATCGCGGAAGGCCACGCGGACTACACCAAGGGCAATCGTTTCTGGAATCTGACCCACATCCGTCGCATGCCGCCCGTGCGACGCCTGGGCAACCTGCTGCTGTCCTTCATGACCAAGGCATCGTCCGGATACTGGCAGGTATTCGATCCGACCAATGGCTACACCGCCATCCATGCCAGGGTCGCCAGCCACCTCAAGCTCGATGCTGTCAGCGACCGCTACTTCTTCGAGACGGACATGCTGTTCCGCCTGAACACCGTACGCGCGGTTGTCCAGGACGTGGCCATGGATGCCCACTACGGCGACGAGACCAGCAATCTCCGCATTGGCCGCATCCTCGGCGAATTCACCTTCAAGCACATGCGCAACACGCTCAAGCGCATTGCCTACAACTATTTCCTGCGCGATCTCAGCATCGCGTCGCTGGAGCTGATCGCCGGCAGCAGCCTGCTCGCCTTCGGCGGGCTGTTCGGCCTGTATCACTGGATACGGTCAGCGCAGGCCGATGTCGCCACACCGGTTGGCACGATCATGATCACCATGGTCGCGTTGATCTCGGGCCTGCAGTTCCTGCTGGCATTCGTCGGCTTCGATATCGCCAACGTGCCGCGCCAGGTGCTGAACCGTTCGATCAAACTCAACCGCGCACCGCAGTAAAGCCACGCCATGCGTGGCTGCCGCCGCCAATACCCCACCTTCCACGCGTGGCGTGGCTCTACTCGGCGGCACCGGCTGAAGGTACTGCGGGCGCATGCCAGATGCGCTGCCACATCGCCGCCAGCCGGCGCCCGGCATCGGCACGCGCGGCCGGGCTGCTGTAGTCCACCCGCGGCTGCTCGGGCGTGATCGCCCGCCACTGCCCATCCACCTGCTCGGCCACGGCGAAGTTGAAGGTGTAGTCCGGCTCCAGGCCCATGCGTAGATCACTCAGCACCAGCCGGCCGTCGACCACCTGCGCACGCATGAAACCGCGGTTGAACCACTGCAGCTGCTGAACGGCCGGAATGCCCTCCGCTTCGCGCAATGCCTGCACGTTGGAGGGATGGCCTTCGAACTGCATCGGTCCATGGTCGGCCACCAGCGAACGGTCGCCCACCACGTAGCCATTCGGGGTCATCGCCACCACCCGCCACAGCAGCGTGTTGAACGGCATCGGCACCGAGAACCGCGGCGCATCGCCCAGCCCCATCGCAGCCAGGCTCTGCTGCGCGGCACGGTCGACCTGCGCCTTGGCGATCAGGCCCCAGCCCAGGTAGCCGCTGCTGAGCAGCAGTGCCACGCCCAGCACCTTGCCCGCCCAGGGTCGGGCGCCGCCAAACCAGGCCAGCACGCAGCCCAGCAGCAGCCACATCGTGTAGCCGGGATCGATGATGAAGACGCTGGAACCCATGGTCGGGTGTGGCCGCAACGGCCACCACAGTTGGGTGCCGTAGACAGTGAACGCATCCAGCACCGGATGGGTGACCAGTGCCAGCTGGATCGCCCAGAACCAGCGCACCGGTGACTGCGCGACGCGGCCATTGCCGAAGCGTTTGAACAACCACCAGATCAGTGCAGCCACCCAGGGCAGCACCAGCAGCGAATGGCTGAAGCTGCGGTGTTCGATCATGTTCGCCACCGGATCGGCAGCAGTGAAGCCCAGCCACAGGGCATCGAGATCCGGCAGGGTGCCGAGCGCGGCACCAGCCAGCAGGGCCGCGCGGCGATGGCCGGGCGGAGCGATGACAGCGGCGACGGCGCCACCGAGCACGATCTGGGTAAGGGAATCCATGGACCGATGCTAGCGGCTTGCGTGCGGTGTATGTAGAGCCGAGCCGCGCCACCATTGATCAAGGGCGCCAGTCCGTAGGGCGCATCGCAATGCGCGGGGAAGCATCCGCCCCGCTCGCGCCCTTGTGGAGTCGAGCCATGCTCGACTGTTTTTCGGTTCGCCCCCCGTCGCGCCACGTCAGCCGAGCATGGGCTCGGCTCTACAGGAGGACAGACGCGCGTTACGCCGCCTGCGACAACCGGGCGCCTGGCAGCTCCACCAGGGTCTGCCCGTTGTGGTCGAGCAGGCGCAGCGCGCCATCGTGGTCTTCGGCCAGCGCGGTCAGGCTCTCCACCCAGTCGCCGTCGTTGGCATAGACCAGGCCATCGCGCTCGATCAACGCGGCGCGGTGGATGTGACCGCAGACGATGCCATCCAGGCCGCGCCGGCGCACGTCGTCCAGCCCGGCCTGCACGAAGCGCTCGATGTAGCGTTCGGCTGCACCGCTGCGCTTCTTCAGGAATTCAGACAGCGACCAGTAGCGCATGCCCAGCAGGCGCCGCACCGCATTCAACGCCTGGTTGCCGGTGAGGATCCGGTAGTACAGCCAATCGCCGAACTTCTCCTGCAGCCCCCCGAAGTGGGTCACGCCGTCATAGTCGTCGCCATGCACGACCAGCAGCCGGCGGCCATCAGCGGTGGTATGGATCGCACGGCGGCGCACCTGCATCGCCGGCAGCATCAGCCCGCACACCTGGCGCAGCGAGGCGTCGTGATTGCCGGGAATGTAGATGATCTCGGTGCCGGCACGGCGCAGCGCATGCAGGGCCTGGATGACTTCACTGTGCGACTGCCGCCAGTTGGCGCGGCGGTGCGCCATCCACCACAGGTCGATGATGTCACCGACCAGGTACAGCCGTTCGCAGCGCAACTGCGAGAGGAACCGCGCCAGCTCGGCGGCGTGGCAGTGGCGCGAGCCCAGGTGCACGTCGGAGACGAACACTGCGCGCCGGTGCGGCGACAGGTTCGCCAGCGAGCTCATGCCGGCATCCCCGCATCGCGCAGGTAGCGTTTGCGCTTGTTGGGCCGTATCGCACACAGGTCCACTTCGATCAGGCCATCGATCGAATCGCTGAAATCCGGATCGACCCCGAAGGCAAGGAAGCGGGCGCCGCCGGGTTCGCACAGGTCGGTGTACTGGCGGTACAGCGTCGGTACGCCGGTGCCGAGTGCGGCCAGGTTGGCCTTCAGCACGTCGAATGCGGCGCCGGCATCCAGCTCGCCGAAACTCGGTGGGGCCGCGAAGTACTGGAACGGCCGGTTCGATTCGACCAGGCCGGCGCTACCGCTGTAATAGCGCTGGTAGTACGCCACCAGCTGCTCGCGCGCATCACGCGGCAGTGCTGCGCTGATCGACACTGCGCCGAACAGGTAGCGGATACCCGGCCGGCATTGCAGGTAGGCACCGATGCCCTGCCACAGGTAGTCCAGGCTGCGGCTGCCCCAGTAATCGGGCACCACGAAGCTGCGGCCCAGTTCCAGGCCCTCGGCGATGTGGGTAATGGCGTCGTCGGAATAGCGGAAAAGCGATGCGCTGTAGAGCCCGGACAGGCCGTGCCGGGCCAGCGCATGGGCACCGCGCATGATGCGGTAGGCGCCGGCGATGCGCTGCGCGGCCGCGTCCCAGATCACGATGTGCTCGTACTGCGGATCGAAGGCGTCCAGGTCGCGGCTGCGGCCGGTGCCCTCGCCTACCTGGCGGAAGGTCAGCTCGCGCAGACGGCCCAGTTCCAGCAGCAGCGGCGAATCGGCCGTGCAGGTGGCCAGCAGGATCTGCTTGCCGTCGGCGGTCTGGCCCAGCTGGGTGGCGGCCGCGATACCCGCGGCGACCTGCGAGGGCGGGACCGGCGCGGCCAGCGGCTCGGGGCCGCCATGAGCCGCGGCATCGGCGGTCGTGCCATTGCGGCCCAGCGCGTACAGCGCGCGACGCACCGCGAGCAGCTGTGCGCCGGGGTCACCGCCCTTGCCCAGCTGCATCGGCTCGCCGATGCACAGGCGCAGCGGGCGCCCACGACGGGTGAACATCTCGCGCGCCAACAGTGCGGTGCCGGCCGGCTTGAACAGGGTCGAGGCGCCGTAGAACAGCGCCGAGTTGCGCGCTTCCACCCGCACCGGCAGCACCGGCGCACCGGCGGCACGGGCGAAGCGGACGAAACCGCGCTGCCAGCGGCCATCACGGATGCCGCGCAGCGACAACCGCGAGACCTCACCGGCCGGGAACACGATGACGCATTGCTCGGCGGCCAGCGCCTCTTCGACCGCATGCAGACTGCCGCGCTGGGCCTTGCCACCGAGGATGCGCACCGGCAGCAGCAGGTCCTGCAGTGGCGCGATCGCCCCCAACAGGTCGTTGGCCACGATCCGCACGTCGCGGCGGATGCGGCCGACCGCGTCCAGCAGGGCCAGCGCGTCCAGCGCCCCGGAGGGGTGATTGGCGACGATCAGCAGGCGGCCGGTGGCGGGAATCTTCGCCAGCGCGGCTGGATCGACCTGGTACTGGCCATCGATGAACTCCAGGCCGGCGGCGACGAAGCCGAATCCGCGCAATCCTGCACTGCGCTGCAGGAAGGCTTCGATCTGGTCCAGGCGCGACCAGCGGCCGACGCTGCGCAGCAAGGGCCGGGCCAGTTGGCCACGACGGCCATGGAACCAATCGGGGAAGCGTTGCTGGAGACGCTGTTCGAGTTCCTGCATGGCGTGTTCGCTCGTGCCCGGCGGCCGGATTGGCCGACAGCCTGCGCCCGGCAGGCGGCAGCCAGATGGCGGTTTCGGGGCAGAACGATGACGGCCGGGTGCCCCGGGGCGGGGTCGCGGACTGCGCGGCCGGGGCCAGGCAGGACCCGCGCCGTTGTCACGCTGGTGGAACACTGGGCGTCGAGGCTGGGCCTCAATCCCGCTGCAGCGGGCCCGGCGGGCCTACATGGGCTTAACCACCGGCCACCGGTACAGGTTCACAATGCACAGGCGGCGCACCCCGTGTATCATTCGCGCCCATCTTTCCATCCGAATCAAAGGATATTAAGCCTGATGTCCAGCTACCTCTTCACCTCCGAGTCGGTCTCTGAAGGCCATCCGGACAAGGTTGCCGACCAGATCTCCGATGCGGTGCTGGACGCGATCCTGACCCAGGACCAGCGCGCCCGCGTGGCCTGCGAGACCATGGTCAAGACCGGCGTTGCCATCGTGGCCGGTGAAATCACCACCAGCGCCTGGATCGACCTGGAAGCGCTGACCCGCAAGGTCATCGTGGACATCGGCTATGACAGCTCCGACGTCGGCTTCGACGGCGCTACCTGCGGCGTGCTGAACCTGATCGGCAAGCAGTCGCCGCACATCGCCCAGGGCGTGGACCGCAAGAAGCCCGAAGAAATGGGCGCTGGCGACCAGGGCCTGATGTTCGGCTACGCCACCAACGAGACCGACAGCTACATGCCGGCCGCGATCCACCTGTCGCACCGTCTGGTCGAGCAGCAGGCCAAGATCCGCAAGAAGAAGAACTCGCCGCTGTCGTGGCTGCGCCCGGACGCCAAGAGCCAGGTCACCCTGCGCTATGAAAACGGCGTGGTCTCGGCCATCGACGCGGTGGTCCTGTCGACCCAGCACGCCCCGGGCATCAAGCAGAAGGACCTCATCGAGGCTGTCCGCGAAGAGATCATCAAGCCGGTGCTGCCGGCCAAGTGGCTGCACAAGGGCACCAAGTTCCACATCAACCCGACCGGCAAGTTCGAGATCGGCGGCCCGGTGGGCGACTGCGGCCTGACCGGCCGCAAGATCATCGTCGACACCTACGGCGGCTGGGCCCGTCACGGTGGTGGCGCGTTCTCCGGCAAGGACCCGTCCAAGGTCGACCGTTCGGCGGCCTACGCGGCCCGCTACGTGGCCAAGAACGTGGTTGCCGCCGGCCTGGCCGACCGTTGCGAAGTGCAGGTCTCCTACGCCATCGGCGTGGCTGAGCCGACCTCGATCTCGGTCACCACCTTCGGCACCGGCAAGATCAGCGACGACAAGATCGAGAAGCTGATCCGCAAGCACTTCGACCTGCGCCCGTACGGCATCATCAAGATGCTGGACCTGGTGCACCCGATGTACCAGCAGACCGCGGCCTACGGCCACTTCGGCCGCAAGCCGAAGGAGTTCAGCTACCTCAACGGCGAAGGCGAGACCGTCAACGCCACGGCCTTCTCCTGGGAGAAGACCGACCGCGCCGCCGCCCTGCGCGCCGATGCGAAGCTGAAGTAAAGTCGGCTGATAGAGCCGACGGGTAGAGCCGACTGTTAGTCGGCTGTCCCTGAAGAAGGGCCGCGCAAGCGGCCCTTCTCTTTTCTGGTAGAGCCGGCCGCTGGCCGGCTTTTTCATGGCCTTCGGAAACAATCGCGTGGTTGCCGGCCAGCGGCCGGCACTACCCGGTTGCCGATACAATCTGGCCATGTCGACCGAACTGAAAACCCACCAGCTGTCCATGACCGTGCTGATGTCGCCGGAGATGGCCAATTTCTCCGGCAAGGTCCACGGCGGCGCCATCCTGCGCCTGCTCGACCAGGTCGCCTACGCCTGCGCCAGCCGCTACGCCGGCCGCTACGTGGTCACCCTGTCGGTGGACCAGGTGATGTTCCGCCAGCCGATCGCGGTGGGCGAGCTGGTCACCTTCCTGGCCTCGGTGAACCACACCGGCACCTCGTCGATGGAGATCGGCGTCAAGGTGGTGGCCGAGGACATCCTCAAGCGCAGCGTGCGCCATGCCAACAGCTGTTTCTTCACCATGGTGGCGGTGGATGAGGAAGGCCGGCCGACACCGGTGCCGTCATTGCAGCCGGTCACGTCGGACGAGAAGCGCCGCCAGGCAGCCGCATTGATCCGCCGCCAGCTGCGCCAGGAAATGGAGCAGCGCCATCTGGAACTGCTGGCGTCGAACCCGCCGTCGCCGGAAGAGTGAGGTAGTGCCGGCCGCTGGCCGGCAACCTCGCGCGTGCTGCCAGACATCATGAGGTTGCCGGCCAGCGGCCGGCACTACCATTTCGAATTCGCCGGGCCATGCCCGGCGGATGCGGATCAGCCGGTGTTCTGCACGCCCTGCGAAACACCGTTCACGCAGGCCACCAGCGCGCGCAGCAGGTCGTCATCCTCGCGCCCGCTGGCCCGCCAGCGCTGCAGCAGGTCCACCTGCAGCACGCTGATCGGATCAACGTAGGGATTGCGCAGGCGGATCGAAAGCGACAGCCGCGCATCGTGGTCGAGCAACGTCTGCTGGCCCATCAGCGCCAGCAGCCAGTGGCGGGTCAGTTCCAGTTCGCGCTTCACCTGCGGGAAGAAACGCCCGTGCAGGTCGCCCGACAACAGCGAGAACTGCTCGGCAATGGTGATATCGCCCTTGGACAGCACCATCGCGATGTCATCGAGGAAGGTACGGAAGAACGGCCAGTCACGCGCCATCTCGCGCAGCGTCTGTTCGTGGCCAGCATCCACCGCCGCCTGCAGGCCGCTGCCCACCCCGTACCACCCGGGAATGACGGCACGCGCCTGGCTCCAGGCGAATACCCACGGAATCGCGCGCAGATTGCCCAGTGCTGCGTCCTGACCGAGCCGGCGCGACGGCCGCGAACCCAGCGTCATCCGCTCGATCACATCGATCGGGGTCGCCGTGCGGAAGTAGTCCATGAAACCAGACTGGCCGACGAAGGCGCGGTACACCTCGCTGCTGGAGCCAGCAACCACATCCATCACCGGTCGCCAGTCATCCTCGCGCGGCTCCGCTGCACGCGGGCGCAGGCTGGCGCGCAGCACGGCACCCGTGGCCTGTTCCAGCGAGCGCAGGGCCAATGCACGGATGCCGTACTTGCGGTGGATCACCTCGCCCTGCTCGGTCACCCGCAGGCGGCCATCGATGCTCCCGCGCGGCGAGGCATCGACCGCATGCGTGGTCTTGCCGCCACCGCGGCTGATCGAACCACCACGGCCATGGAAGAAGGTCAGGCGGATGCCAGCCTCGGCGGCCACCTCCAGCAGTTCCACCTGCGCACGCTGCAGGCCCCAGCGCGATGCAGCGATGCCGCCGTCCTTGCTGCTGTCCGAATAACCGAGCATCACCATCTGCACGTCGTCGCGTGCACGCAGATGCGCACGGTACACCGGGTCGGCCAGCAGGTCGCGCAGGGTCGCGGTGCCACGCTTGAGGTCATCGACCGTCTCGAACAAGGGCGCGATATCCAGCGGTACCGCGTCGTTGTCATCCACCAGACCACCACGGCGCGCCAGTGCCAGCACCGCCAGCACGTCGCTGCGGTCGTGTGCCATCGAGATGATGTAGCTGCCCAGTGCATCACCACCATGGCGCGCACGCGCATCGGCCAACGCCGCGAACACCGCATCCAAACGCTGGTTGCCTTCGTCCTCGCCCTTCGGCAAAGGCACCTCGCCACCGGCATGCGGCGCCAGCAGGCGCGCGCGACCCAACACATCCAGGCCCTCCCACGCAGCGTCGCCGCCCAGCACCGCGGCCAACGCGCGTGCATGCACGCTCGATTCCTGACGCACGTCCAACCGCGCAAGATGGAAGCCGAACGTTTTCACCCGCCACAGCAGTCGCTGCACCGCGAAACCACCAGCATGTTCGCCGCGGTTCGCACGCAGGCTGTCGAGGATCAGCTGCAGGTCATCGATCAGCTCATCGGGACCGGCGTAGGCACCCTCGTCATCGTCCAGCGTCGCCTGCAGGCGTGCGCGCATGCGGTCGTTGAGCAACCGGTACGGCATGTCGGCATGACGCGGTCGCGACTGCACCTGCGGCAGCAGCTGCTGGTAATGCGCTACGCGCGCCTGCAGCGCATTGCTCACGCCCACCCGCTCGGTGGACTGGCTGAGCAGGCTGGCCAGCTGCAACAGTTCCTTCTGGTAACGCCCCAGTACCGCCTGCCGCTGCGCATCCAGCGTGTTGCGGATGGTGGTGGCATCCACGTTCGGATTGCCATCCATGTCGCCGCCCACCCAGGTGCCGAAGCGCAGCAGTCGCGGCAATGGCAGTTCTTCGCCATAGGTATCGCGCAACGCCTGCTGCAGCGATTCGTACAGCACCGGAATCACCCGGTACAGCACCTGCACCAGATAGAAGCCGACGTGCTCGCGTTCGTCATCGACGGTGGGCCGCACCGGCGAGGAATCGGTGGTCTGCCACGAAGCGGTCAATGCCATGCGGAAGCGCGCAGCATCGGCAGCGGCTTCGCCCGGCGTGCGCTGGCCGTCGAGGTTGTCGACCAGGCTGGCCACCATCAGCTGCTCTTTTTCAAGCAGCGCGCGGCGTACCGCTTCGGTCGGGTGTGCGGTGAACACCGGTTCGATGTCGATGCGTGGCAACCACTGCGCCAGCTCGTCCAGGCCCACGCCCTGCGCCTTCAGATGCTGCAGGGCATCCTGCAGGCCATCGGGCTGCGCACCTGCTGTACCGGCGCGCTGGTAGTCACGGCGACGGCGGATGCGATGCACGCGCTCGGCGATGTTGACCACCTGGAAGTAGGTGCTGAAGGCCCGCACCATGGTCTCGGCCTGCTGCGGCGTGCGCCCGGCCAGGCCATCGGCCAGCTCCGACAACGGCGCCTGGTTCTCGCGGCGGGCGATGGCGCGGGTGCGCACGTCTTCCACATCGTCGAGGAAGGCGGCGGAGACCTGTTCAACCAGCAGGTCGCCAACCAGCGCGCCGAGCCGGCGCACGTCATCGCGAAGCGGTAGATCGGGGGAAGCAAACTCGATGCTGCTGCGGTACTCGTTCATCGGCGACGCACAGGCCTCGGTCAACGGATCCAGACCCCAAGCCTAAACCAGAACGGGCATCGTGCTGCGATGCAAAAATGGTTTCATCTGGTAGTGCCGGCCGCTGGCCGGCAACCTCAGGCCGCGTGAGTCCATGAGGTTGCCGGCCAGCGACCGGCACTCCCGGGTCACGTCAGCGCTTCTTCTTCGCCTTGCCCTGCTCGGCCGGGCCGATGGTCTGCTCCAGCCAACGCTCGCTTTCGGCCAGCATGGTCATGATCGATTCGCGTGCGCGGTAGGCATGCGATTCGTTCGGCAGCATCACCAGCCGCGCGGTGCCGCCCAGGCCTTTCACCGCAGCGAACATGCGCTCGCTCTGCATCGGGAACGTGCCGGAGTTGTTGTCGTCCACGCCGTGGATGAAGAGGATCGGATCCTTGATCCTGTCGGCGTAGTTGAACGGCGCCATCTTCTGGTAGACGTCCTGCGCCTGCCAGTAGTTGCGCTCCTCGGCCTGGAAGCCGAACGGGGTGAGCGTGCGGTTGTAGGCACCGCTGCGGGCGATGCCGGCCTTGAACAGGCGCGTGTGCGCGAGCAGGTTGGCGGTCATGAACGCGCCGTAGGAGTGGCCACCAATGGCGATGTGATCGCGATCGGTCACGCCACGGCGCACCACTTCATCCACGGCGGCCTGGGCGTTGGCCACCAACTGTTCGATGTAGGTGTCGTTCGGCTCCTTGTCGCCCTCGCCGATAATCGGCATCGACGGGCTGGCCAGCACCACATAGCCCTTGGCCAGGAACGCCTGCGGGCCCCAGTAGCTGACCGCATTGAAGCGGTACGGCGAATCGGTCACCTGGCTGGCCGCAGCCGCACTCTTGAACTCGCCCGGGTAGGCCCACATCAGCAGCGGCCGCGGGCCGTCGCGCTTGGGGTCGTAGCCCGGCGGCAGCAGCAAGGTCGCGGTCAGATCCACGCCGTCCTTGCGCTTGTAGCGGATCTGTTCCTTCTGCACGCCCTTCAACTGCGGCAGCGGATGTGCGAAGTGGGTCAACGCACGCGGCGCAGCGCCAGCATCGGCCAGCGACTGCACGTAGAAGTTGGCCGGCTCGTCGGGGCTCTCGCGGCTCAGCAGCAGCGAGCTGGCCTGGTTGTCCAGCAGCGCCACCGGCAGCGCGTAGCTCGGCGCCTGCGAGTGGAACAGGCGGGTGGCCTTGCCCGTGGCGATGTCGAAGCGGTCCACGAACGGACGATCGCCTTCCGGCGATGCACCGGCACCGGCCAGATACAGGCTGCGGCCATCGGCGCTGGTCTGCAGCAGCGAGCGGCCGCGGTCGTCGCTGGACAACAGCGGCCGGCCCGGATCGGAATAGCGGTCCTGCCCGTCTCGATCCCACAGCATGCGCGGCTCGGCGCCAGCGTTGTCCGGGGCGATCAGCCAGGTCTTGGTCTTGCGCGTCTTCCACCACGACTCGGTCAGCAGGGCCAGGTCGCCACGGCCCCAACTGATGCCGGCCAGGCGGCTGCCGAGCTGGGCCAACGTGACCGGCGGCGTGTCGAACGGCGCGGCCTGCATCAGCACCGCGTCACGCACCTTGGCGTCCCTGTTCGGGTCGCCGCCGTCCTGCGCCTCGGCCCAGACCAAGGTGGCATCGGCATCACCGCGCCAGCTGATATCGCGTACGCCGGTCACTTCGGCATCGTTGCCGGTCGGCAGGCCTTCCACCAGCGGACGCACGGCCACGGTGTGCACCAGCTTGCCGCTGGCACGGTCGATCACTTCAATGCGCCGCGGGAAGCTGCTTACCGGCACCACGTACGAGTACGGCCGCTGCACCGGCTGGCGCAGCACGAAGCGGCCATCCGGCGACACCGCGAAGCCCATGAAGATGCCGGCTGCGCCGATCGCGCGGGTGTTGCCATCCAGGCTGACTTCCATCGGCTGGGTGGTGGCGTAGTAATCGAACTGGCGCGCGTCGGCCTCGTTCTTCAGCAGGTCCTGGTAGGTACGGATCGACACCACGCCGCCGCCCTGACTGGTCTGCTGCACGGCCGGGCCGGTCGGAATGCCATCGGCGGCCGGGGCCGCACCAAGGTTGGCCGGACGCGTGAACACCACCAGGCCGCGGCTGTCCGGCAGCCACTGGTAGCCACTGCCGATCACCGTGTTCAGGCCGGCGACCAGACGACGGGCGCTGCCGCCGACCACGTCCACCAGCCACAGCTCATTGGCGCCGCTGGCGGCGTCGACCTGGTTGAAGGCCAGCCACTTCTGGTCCGGCGACCACATCACGCTGGCGATCGACAGCTTGGCCGGCAGGCCGCTGATTTGCCGTTCCTTGCCGTCGGCCACGTTCATCAGCCACAGCTTCTCGCCGAAGCTGAAGCGGCTGTCGGAGAAGGTGCGCGGGTTGATGCGCAGGCCGGCCAGCTTCAGTTCCGGCTGCGCCACCACCTGGATCGACGGCAGCGACGGCATCTGCATCATCGCGGCGACATCGCGGCGTGGCGACAGGTACAGCGAGGGCGCGCGCGGCGCGTCCACCACCGCCTGCAGCGCCGCCGAGGGCAGCTCGTAGCCGGTGGCGCCCTGGGCCTGCGTCTGGCCCTGAGCGGCCTTCGGCGCAGCGGCCAGCGCCAGCGGAGCCACCGCCAGCAGTGCCATCGACAGGACCAGGCCGGTCAAGCGCCGGTTGCGGCGCGGGTGCATGCTCATCGTTCCACCTGTGTGATGCGTGAAAACAACGACCTTAACAGGCCATGCCTGCCGGCCCACCTGCCGATGGTTGGGTCATCGGCGTGTCACACCGGAGGCGCGATATAATGGCCGTCCTCCCCTGCCGAGGGGCGCTGCGACCGGATCCCTTGAGGCCGGCCAGGCTCGGCCAGGTGGTACTGCAACAACGGCGCCCGGCCAGAAGCGAGCATCCGCTCGTCCACAACCGGAGCTATTGCATGAATGCTGTTGCCAAGACCTTCTCCACCGAAGGCGATTACAAGATCCGCGACATCACCTTGGCCGACTGGGGCCGCAAGGAACTGGACATCGCCGAGCACGAGATGCCGGGCCTGATGTCGATCCGCCGCAAGCACGCCGCCAGCCTGCCGCTGAAGGGCGTGCGCGTGACCGGTTCGCTGCACATGACCATCCAGACCGCGGTGCTGATCGAGACCCTGAAGGACATCGGCGCCGACGTGCGCTGGGCCTCGTGCAACATCTTCTCCACCCAGGACCACGCTGCTGCCGCCATCGCTGCCACCGGCACCCCGGTGTTCGCCTGGAAGGGCGAGTCGCTGGAAGAGTACTGGGACTGCACCCTGGACGCGCTGACCTTCACCCTGGCCGACGGCACCCTGACCGGCCCGGAGCTGGTGGTCGACGACGGCGGTGACGTCACCCTGCTGATCCACAAGGGCTTCGAGCTCGAAAACGGCAGCACCTGGGTCAACGAGCCGGCGGCATCGCACGAAGAGCAGGTCATCAAGAACCTGCTCAAGCGCGTCGCCACCGAGCGCCCGGGTTACTGGGGCCGCGTGGTCAAGGACTGGAAGGGCGTCTCCGAAGAGACCACCACCGGTGTGCACCGCCTGTACCAGCTGGCCCAGGCCGGCACCCTGCTGATCCCGGCGATCAACGTCAACGACTCGGTCACCAAGAGCAAGTTCGACAACCTGTACGGCTGCCGCGAGTCGCTGGCCGATGGCCTGAAGCGCGCGATGGACGTGATGCTGGCCGGCAAGGTGGCCGTGGTCTGCGGCTACGGTGACGTCGGCAAGGGCTGCGCCGCATCGCTGCGTGCCTACGGTGCGCGCGTGATCGTCACCGAGATTGACCCGATCTGCGCCCTGCAGGCGGCGATGGAAGGCTATGAAGTCAACACCATCGAATCGACCCTGGGCCGTGCCGACCTGTACGTCACCACCACCGGCAACAAGGACATCATCCGCATCGAGCACCTGAGCGCGATGAAGGACCAGGCCATCGTCTGCAACATCGGCCACTTCGACAACGAGATCCAGGTCGATGCGCTGGTGGGCTTCAAGGGCGTGCAACACGTCAACATCAAGCCGCAGGTGGACAAGTACATCTTCCCCAACGGTAACGCGATCTTCCTGCTGGCCGAAGGCCGCCTGGTCAACCTGGGTTGCGCCACCGGCCACCCGAGCTTCGTCATGTCCAACTCGTTCGCCAACCAGACCCTGGCCCAGATCGACCTGTGGGCCAACAAGGACAGCTACGAGAACAAGGTGTACCTGCTGCCGAAGAAGCTGGACGAGGAAGTGGCGCGCCTGCACCTGGAAAAGATCGGCGTGAAGCTGACCACCCTGAGCCAGGAACAGGCCGACTACATCGGCGTGCCGGTGGAAGGCCCGTTCAAGCCGGACCACTACCGCTACTGATCGTGCCGGGGTCGGATCCCTTTCCAAAGGAAAGGGCTCTGACCTCAGCTCCGGATGCATACTGGACGGGCGCCTTCGGGCGCCCGTTCTGCGTTGGATATGCCGGTAGCGCCGGGCCATGCCCGGCGAGCGTGCCGGCAATTTGATCTCCACGCCGCCGGGCATGGCCCGGCGCTACGGGATGGCGGCAATAGCCTCGGTCAAGGCAACGCCTCCACGCCACGCTACGATTCCCCCATGACTCCGGCCATCAACCTGCTCAAGCGCGAGAAGATCGCCCATACCGTGCGCAGCTACGTGCACGATGCCCACGCCGAATCGTATGGGGGCGAAGCCGTCGACAAGCTCGGCCTCGACCCGGCCCAGGTGTTCAAGACCCTGCTGGCCAGCACTGAAACCCACGAACTGCTGGTGGCGATCGTGCCGGTGGCCGGCCAGCTGGACCTGAAGGCGCTGGCCGAAGCGGCCGGCTGCAAGAAATGCGAAATGGCCGCCGCCGACGCCGCGCAGCGCGCGACGGGCTACCTGGTCGGTGGCATCAGCCCACTCGGGCAGAAGAAGCGCCTGCGCACCTTCCTGGACGCCAGCGCGCAGGCATTGCCAGCGCTGCATGTCAGCGCCGGTCGCCGCGGCCTGGAAGTGGAACTGGCGCCGGCCGACCTGCTGCGGCTGACCGCCGGCCACTTCGCTGCCATCGGCAAGGCGCGCTGATGCGCTGGCCGTGGTCTGCCGCACCACTGCCCCGGCTCGACGATGCACAGGTCGATGTGCTGCTCCAGGGCCTGTTGTCGCGCGATGCAACGCGCATCACCGATGCCGCGCGTACGGTCGCTCGGCTGTTCAGCGCCTCATCGTTGGACGCGCTGGTCGCGCATGTGGATACGATCGAACGCAGCTGCCAGGACATCGCCCTTGGCGGCATGCTGATCAGCAACCAGGCGCACCTCAAGGCGGCCCTGCAACGGCTGCGCTACTGGCAGGCACGCGAAGGCTGCCTGTGCGCGCTCTACCCATCCTATGTGTTCTTCAGCCCCGAGCCGCTGCTGGAACAAGGTCACGTGCAGCTGCGTGCACGGGGCGAAGCGGAGGACGGCTGGGGCGAATGCTACCGGCTGACGTGCACCTGCTGCGCGCAGCAATGGAGCGCGACCGAGCGCGAGTACCACTATCGCTGGTGGGAGTGGAAGCCCGAGCCCGCCCTGCAGACGCCTTAGTTGAGCTTGAACGTGACCGTGCCGCGTATCAGGCTCATGCTTGGTGCCTTGCCTGCCGCTTCACGCTCGTAACGCCAATCACGCGCGTGCTTGAGCGCCGCCGCATCGAGCAGCGGGTAGCCGCTGGATCGGGACAGGATGATCGCCTGGGTCTTGCCCTGCGCATCCAGCAGCAGCATCAGCTCGACACCTCCCTGCTGGGCCTCGCGCATGGCGGCCGCAGGATACGTCGGGACCGACGAAAGTCGCCGCTGGTGCCAGCCTCCTTCCCGGGCAATCAAGGGCGTGCTGGAAGAGAGTGGGCAACGTGCAGGCATCTGCAGGTCGAAGCCTGCAGCCCCTTGCGAAGGCCGGGTGGTGGCTGGCGCACTACAGGCGATCGCCGACACGCTCTGCAGCAACGACTGCTGACGCGAAAGCGCTGCAGCGTCATCCGCTTCCACATGGAACGTGCAGCGCCCCGACGTTGCCTGCGCCTGCAGTGAACCCACGCCGGCATCGCGGATCGGCGTCACGTCGGACAAAGCACCACAGGCAGCGCCTGCATCGTATTTTGCCGCAGAGCCCTCACACGCGGCCAGCAGGCCTGCGGCGCCCCATGCGAACGGCATCCAACTGCGAACATCCATCCCTGTGCTCCCTGCGTTGATCCACCGCCATGGTAGCGCCCCGCTGCAATCTTCCCTGTTCACATGCCGACTGTCCGGCCGCAGCCTGGGCTCACGGCCGCCAGTTGGCGTTGTTCTCCCAGAACGCGACGGAGCGCTGGTAAGCCTCGCGATCCAGCGGCACACCGGAACCGCCCTCCTCCACGCCCAGTGCATTGCGCATCATGGTGATCGGCGCCATCGGTACCTCTTCGGGTTCGGCGGTGTAGATGCAGCCGACGATGCCCCAGTCGGCCTCGATCGGTGAACCCTCCTTCGCCAGCTGCCCGGCGCTGTACAGGATCACTACCAGATAGTTCGCGCGCGGCGACTCCACGCCCTCGAACCAGCGCACCAGTACCGGCAGTTCCTCGCGGTTGCGCGCCTCGTAGCCGCTGCGCAGCTGGTGGCGGTTGGCGTCGGTGACCGGCACCGTCAGGCAGCGCGTGCTGGTCCAGTTCTCGTAGACGAAGAGTTTGCAGAACGGTGCGTAGCCGTCGAGCACCTTCAGCGGCGCGTGCGCATTGAGGTGTGCCTCGAACTGCTCGGCGCTGCAATCCTGGATGGTGTTGCTGCGCGGCACGCGCGGGAACAGGCGGGGACGGGCGAAATCGGTGAGGACGATGGACATGGCGCAGCGTGGTCAGGGAATCCGCTGCACAGGGTAACCGCCCCGGTGCCAGGGAGGGCGGCATGCCGATGGTCACTGGCATCCCCCACCCTCTTGCCGCACTCTGCGGGCGACCCACCGCAAGGATCGCCGGCTCATGGAAGCAGCACGCGCATTGTCCCATCCCGTCCGCCGCCGATGGCTGAAGGTGCTGGCCATCGTCCTGCTGGCACCGCCATTGCTGTTCACCGTCGCCCTGCTCTGGCCGCTGCGTGCGCCGCCACTGCCCGAGGCCGGCGACAACCGGATGATCATCAACGCGCGGGTGGTGGACGTCGTGCGCGGCCAAGCCAGTGAACCCACCACGGTCACCATCCGCAACGGCAGGATCACCTCCGTCGGCGAAGGCATTGCCGATACAGCGTTGCCAGTCTTCGACGCCGGTGGCCGCTGGCTGCTGCCCGGCTTCTGGGACATGCACACCCACGCCCTGCAGCTGTCGCCGCAACTGCAGTTCCCGCTGATGCTGGCCAACGGCATCACCGGCACCCGCGACATGATGGACTGCCCGCAGGCTACCGATCCGCTGATCGCCTGCGTGGCCGACAAGCGCCGCTGGACCGCGCAGGCCATTGCCGGGCAGCAGGTGGCACCGCGCTTCGTGCAGGTCGCAAGCTTCTACTTTGAAGATCCGTCACTTGCGCCGGAGGCCGCCGCCGAGCGTGCACGCACGTACAGCGCGCGCGGTGTCGACGCGTTGAAGGTCTACAACCGGCTGCATGCGGATACCTACCAGCGGCTGGCCACCGAGGCGCAGCAGCTGCGCCGTCCGTTGATCGGCCACCTGCCCAAGGCCGTGCCTCTGGACGCCGCGGTGCAGGCGGGCCAGCGCAGCTTCGAGCATGCCCATCTGTTCGTACGCCACTGCTTCGACAACGCGGCGGCGTGGCGCGATGGCACGCTCGACAGCGAGGATCCAACCGCGCTGGCCGAACGCATGGTCGGCGGCTACCAGCCCGCGCTCTGCAACGAGGCGTTCGGTGTGATGCAGGCCAGCGGTACCGCGTTCGTACCAACCCATGTCACCCGCGAAGAGGATGCGCGTGCGCGCGACCCCGCCTTCATCAACGATCCACGCCTGGCCTATCTCGATCCGCTTTCACGCTGGGCGTGGCGTGATGACCTGCAGGCTACCGTGGCGCGTTACCCCGGCCTGCGCGGCGAAGACGCACTGAAGGCCTACTTCGAGCATGGGCTGGCCCTGACCGGTGCCGCGCACCGTGCCGGCGTCAGCGTGCTGGTCGGCACCGATACCGGGCTGGGCGGCTTCCGCTATCACGATGAACTGCAGTGGCTGCGGCAGGCAGGCCTGAGCCAGGCCGACGTGCTGCGCGCGGCAACGCTGCACGCGGCGCGTCATCTGGAGCTGCAGGCATCGCATGGCAGTGTCGAGGTCGGCAAGGTGGCCGATCTGGTGCTGCTCGATGGCAATCCGCTGCACGACACCGCCAATACCCGCCGTGTGCATGCGGTGCTGCTGGCCGGCCATCTCTTTGACCGCCCGCGGCTGGATGCGCTGCTGGCCTATGCGCGCAAGCAGGCACGTTCGCCCGCCGTGATGGCGCGCTTGTTGTGGGGCTTCATCACCAGCCCCGTCAGTGCCGAGCTGTAGCGGCAGCTACAGCGCCATCCGCTCGCGCAGTTCACGCGCCTGCCGCCTCGACACCTCCACCTCGCTGCCGTCATCCAGTGCCAGGTCGTAGCCATCAGCGATGCTGGGCGTCACACCACGGATGCGCCGCAGGTTGACCAGCGTGTTGCGGTTGGCACGAAAGAACAGGTCCTGCGGCAGGCGTGCTTCCAGCGCACTCAGGCTGCGGGTCAGCAGGGCGTTCTGGTCGCGGAACCACAGCCGCGTGTAGTTGCCATCCACCACCAGCCGGCGGATTTCGGACACCGCCACAAACCAGCAGCGCTCGCCCTCGCGCACGAACACCTGGTCCTGCGCGCCCAGCGTGCCGCGCGATTCCGGCACTTCTGCCGCCACGACCTCTCGCTCACGCGTCCGCTGCAGCGCCTCCAGCAGCCGCGGCGCTTCCACCGGCTTCACCAGGTAGTCCAGCGCATTGGCCTGGAACGCGCGCACTGCGTAGGTGTCGTAGGCGGTGACGAACACCACGGCGGGCACCGTCTCCAGACCATCCAGCACATCGAAACCACTGCCGGAGGGCATCTGCACGTCCAGCAGCACCAGGTCCGGTGCCAGCGTGGCGATCGCCTCGCGTGCGGCAGGCACATCGTCGGCCTCGCCCACGCACTGCACCCACGGCAGCGCCGACAACAGCGTACGCAGCTCCTGCCGCGCCAGCCGCGCGTCATCAACGATCAACACGCGCAGCACGCCACTCATTGCGGGATCTCCAGCAGTGCCTGCATGCGGCCGCCGACCGGCTGCAGGATGAAACGACCGCGCGTGCCGAGCTGGGCACGCAGATAGGCCAGGCCGACGCCGTGGCCATGCGTGGGCTCGCTGACGCTGCCCAGTGGGTTGTCCACCTGCAGGCGCAGCACATCATTGTCCAGCGTGGCACGGATCTGCACGTCACCGCCGCCCGGACGACTGGCGATGCCGTGCTTGATCGCGTTCTCCACCAGCAGCTGCAACGCCATTGCCGGCAACTGCGCCTGGGTGGCATCGGCATCGATGTGCTGCTGCACCTGCAGGCGCTGTTCGAAGTGGATCGCCTCGATGGCGAGATAGTCATCGACCACTGCCAGTTCCTCGGCCAGAGTCACCTGCTCGCTGCGGTTGTGCGCCAGCGCCTGGCGCAGCGTGCGCGACAAGCGGGTGACCATGTCGCGTGCGCGCTCGGGATCTTCCAGGATCAATGCACGCAGGTTGTTCAACGCGTTGAACATGAAGTGCGGATTGAGCCGTGCGCGCAGGGCATCGCGTTCCAGCGCACTGCGCTCGGCTTCGGCGCGCAGGCGGGCCAGCTCACTGTGGCGTGCACGGCGCAGTCCATGCAGGCCGGCCCACAGGCCGGTCCACATCAGCAGGAACAGCGCGGTGTTCATCCAGTACACCAGCAGCGAGGACCATTGGTAGTCGGCGTGCCCTCCAGGCAACCGCGCCCAGTCCAGTGCCAGCGACGGCAGCAGAAGTGCAGCCGTCACCGCCTGTGCAACGCTGGCGCCGATCATCACGCCGGCAGCCAGCTTCAACACCAGCAGGCCCAGCCCGCCGTCCCACCAGCGCTGGCGCAGCGCGACCGAACGCAATGCACCGCTGCACAGCCAGAGCGTGACCGCGATGCTGACGCTGATCAAGGCCACGCCGCTGAACAGTACGCCGCCCCCGATCCGCATTCCGACCCACAGGCTGTACATCGCGTAGCCGGCCCACGCCAATGCGTTGAGTGTCCAGAAACGACGGGATGAGGTGGTGGCGTCCAAGCGGGCTCTCGGCGGTGGCAGGAGGGCGGACAACGGTCAGGGATGTGCGGCGAGGAAACGCTGCACCTGCTCCTGCAACCAGCGCGGATCATCCCACATCAGGAAGTGGAAGCCCCGCGCACTCATCGCGATCTGCACGCCGTGCAGCTTCGCGTACTGGGCCTGGAACACCGCCCGGGTGCTGTCCTCGGTAGCGCCCATCGGCTGGTAGCCGGCCCAGCTGCCCAGCACCAGTGTCGGCGCGCTGATCGAGGCGATGCTGTCGCGCAGGTCGGTGGTCATCACCGCATGCATGGCATCAGCCGTGGTCTGGCGGTCGCTGCCTTCGCCCCAGCGGCCCAGCTCCGCCTGGCGCTGCGGGTCGCGGGTCATCCCCGGCAGACCTGCCTTCAACTGCGCCTGCCATTGCGCGGCGTCAGCAGCCAGCATGCCCTTGCGCAGCTGGTCGGCCATCGGCCGCACGCTGTCAGCGGTGGCGTTCGGGTCACGCGCGGCCGGCAGGAACGGCAACGCATCGACCACCACCAGTGCGCTGACCACCGTCGGCTCGGCCTGCGCCATCTGCAGGCCCAGCAGGCCACCGAGGCTGTGGCCGATCACCACCACCGGGCCCAGCTGTTGGTCATGCAGGTAGGCCAGCAGCTGCCCACGCATCGCCGGCAGGAATTCGGCCGGGCGCGGATCGGCCGGTGCGGCGCCGGCAAAGCCGGGCAGCTGCACCAGGTGGCACTGCACATCCTTCAGGGCCAGGCAGGTCTCGCGCCAGACCTCAGCGCTGCTGTTCAGGCCGGGGATCATCAGCAGGGGGCGGCCGTTGCCAACCACTTCGACCTGCACCTTGCCGGCTGTGATGGCAGTGGCCGCATGGGCCGGACCGGAACCCAGCACGGCCATCGCCATGCCGATCATCGCCAGCCGGGCCAGTGCCTTCATCGCGTACCAGAGTGCCAGGAAGATCTTCATCGTCTGCTCCTTCATCGGGTGGGTATTGCCGGGTCTGAGGTCAGCGTGGCCGCAGCGGCGGCACCCCGGTTGCGATTCCGGAGCAACGGCCGGGCGCCGGGGCGAACGGTCGCCAGTGACGGACGGCCTGCCCTCACACATCTAATGCACATCCATCTTGATGAAGCGATATACTGATCCGCACCCGCCGCTGCCGCCCGTGCCATGACCGCCATCAGCTTCGAGTTCTATCCGCCCAAGACTGACGAACAGCGCAGCCAGCTGGACCGCGCCGCCGCCAAGCTGAAGGACTACGGCCCTGAGTACGTGTCGTGCACCTTCGGTGCCGGTGGCTCGACCCTGAGCTATACCTCCGAGACCGTGCGCCACCTCAACCAGCACCATGGCTTCGATGCCGCACCGCACCTGTCCTGCGTCGGCGGCACCCGTCAGGAAATCCGCGAGCTGCTCAAGCTGTACCGCGCGATCGGTTGCCGGCGTCTGGTCGCGCTGCGCGGCGACCTGCCCTCGGGCATGGGTTTCCCCGGCGACATGCGCTATGCCGCCGAACTGATCGACTTCATCCGTGCCGAGCACGGCGATGCGTTCCACATCGAAGTGGGCGCCTATCCGGAAACGCACCCGCAGGCTTCCGACGCACTGGCCGACCTGAAGCACTTCAAGGCCAAGATCGACGCCGGTGCCGATGCGGCGATCACCCAGTACTTCTTCAACCCTGACGCCTACTTCCATTTCGTCGATGAAGTGCGGCGGCTGGGCGTGCAGGTGCCGATCACCCCCGGCATCATGCCGATCGCCAACTTCAGCCAGCTGCGCCGCTTCTCCGAACAGTGCGGTGCGGAGATTCCGCGCTGGATCAGCCGCAAGATGCAGGCCTATGGCGATGACGCCGAATCGGTGCGTGCATTCGGCACCGAAGTGGTGGCCCGGCTGTGCCAACGCCTGATCGAAGGTGGTGCACCCGGCCTGCACTTCTACACCCTGAATCTGGCCAAGCCGACCACCTCGGTGCTGAAGCTGCTGCAGGGCTGAAAGCACGCCACGCGCGCATGATCGGCGCTACCCTGCGTCGATGAACCGGCTCTTCTTCCTGTTGCTGCTGTTGTCGATATGCGCGGCATCGAGCGTCGCCCATGCGCAGTCCACGCGCCTGAACCGCTGCACCGATGCGCAGGGCCAGAGTGTCTACACCGACCGGCCCTGCGACAGCCTGGGTGCGAGGTCGCGGTTGCCACCGCCTGCGCCCACCGGCAACACGATGCCGCGCGACACCCTCGGCGCGCGCTGTCCGCGACGGTTGAGTGAGCTGGTGGAAGCGCTGCGCACCGGCATCGTCAGCAATGATGTGAACCGGCTGTCCTCGCTGTACCTGTGGAGCGCAGTCTCCGACGCAGGCGCACAGCGCATCCTCGGCCAGTTGGAATCGTTGGCGCGGCGGCCGTTGGTCGACGTGGTGCCGGTGTATCCGTCACAGGCGCTGGCGTCCTCGCAGGAGGAGGGTCAGAGCCCTGCTGCGCAGGGATCCGACCCTGAGCCTCCTGTCGCGCGGCATCCGATCGGTCTGCGCCTGGAGCAGACGCTGCCCGGCAGCGCGTCGCGCGCTTCGACGGTGCTGGGGTTGCGGCGACAGTACGGGTGCTTCTGGATCACGCTGTGATCGCTAGGGGTCGGATCCCTTTCCTGCGGAAAGGGCTCTGACCCCGGATTCCAGCGATGGGGTCAGAGCCCCGCGTTGCGGGGATCCGACCCTGTTTGCATCACGCCGGCCACAACGCACGGATGGCGGCGATGCCCTGCCCGCCATGGCGGCGCGCCTCGGCGATGTGGCCGCTGCCCATGCCACCCAGTGCATAGATCGGCAGCGATACCTGCGCACGCAATGCGGCGAAGGCATCCCAGCCCATCGGCGCGGCATCGGGATGGCTGGCCGTGGCCTGCACCGGGCCCAGCACGGCGAAGTCACAGCCCAGCCGCTGCGCAGCCTGCAGCTGCCGCAGGTCATGGCAGGACGCGGCAACCAGCTGTCCCTCTGGCAGCGGGCGCTTCTCCAGTTCCAGCAGCTGCTCGCTGCCCAGGTGCACGCCCACGCCCAGTGCGCGCGCCAGTTCGATATCGCGGTTGAGCAGCCACTGCACGCCGCTGCGCCGATGCGTGCGCAGGGCCTGTTCCAGCATCGCCTGCCGCTGTGGATGCGCCGGTGGCAGGCGCAGCTGGATGCGCTGCTGGCCCGCGCCTACCGCGCGCTGCAGCTGCTCATGCCAGTGCTGCACGCCGCTGTCATCGTCGGCCGGCGCTGGTGTGATCAGGTAACTGTCGGGCTGGCGCAGGGCGGCCACCACCGGCAGGTCGGCCGGCGGCATCGAGTAGCGGCCCAGCTTGTCCGGCGCCACCCAGGTGATGGCCTGGCCCTCGCGTCCGCGCGGGGTACCCTTCCAGCTGCGCACATGGCGCACTTCCAGGGTCAGGTGCTTGTCCGGGTAGCGCTGTGGCACGTCCATCAGCCACTCGCCGACATCCGCCTCGATACCCAGTTCCTCGCGCAGCTCGCGCACCAGCGCCTGTTCGGAGGTTTCGCCGGATTCGCGCTTGCCGCCGGGGAATTCCCACAGGCCGGCCATGTCGCGGTTCTCGGTACGGCGGTTGAGCAGCACGCGGCCACGGGCGTCGGTGATGACGGCGGCCACGACGTGGATCGATCGGGTGGGGGAAGGCATGGGGGAAGCATGCCCAGAACAGGGCGGGCCGCGCAATCTCGGATCCGGCCGGATCAGCCGCGCGAAACAGCCGCCATGAAAGAAAAGCCCCGCTTTCGCGGGGCTCTTCGGGTCAGCTCAGCTGGCCGTGGCAGTGCTTGTACTTCTTGCCACTGCCGCAGGGGCACGGATCGTTGCGGCCGATCTTCGGCTCGTCACGCTGCACCTGTGCGATGCCCTGCTGGGCGGCCTGCACCTGCGCGGCTTCCTCGTCGGCGCTGTAGCTGCCAACGTCCTGGTGCTGGAACTGCGACTGGCTCAGGCGGGCTTCGACCTGCTGGCGCTCGGCCGCTTCCAGGGCCTGCACTTCCTCGTCGCTGCGGATGCGCACGCGCGACAGCAGGGTCACCACTTCGCGCTTGACGTTCTCCAGCATGTCCGAGAACAGCTCGAAGGCTTCTTTCTTGTACTCCTGCTTCGGCTGCTTCTGCGCATAACCACGCAGGTAGATGCCCTGGCGCAGGTAATCCATGCGGGCCAGGTGCTCCTTCCAGCTCTGGTCCAGCACGGTCAGCATCACGTGCTTCTCCAGCGCGCGCATGGTCTCTTCGCCAACACCGGCTTCCTTCTCGGCGAAGTGCTGGTTGACGCGCTCCTGCACCTTGGTGGCGATGGCCTCGGCGTCCAGCTCCTCGTGTTCCTTGACCAGACCGGTCAGCGACATCTGCAGGCCGAAGTCCGACTCCAGGGTCGCTTCCAGGCCACGCAGGTCCCACTGCTCGTCGATGGAGTTCGGCGGCACGAAGCGGGCGACGATGTCGAAGATCACGTCGTCGCGGATGCCATCGACGTTGTCCTTCACCGACTCGGCGTCCAGCAGCTCGTCGCGCTGGGCGTAGATCACCTTGCGCTGGTCGTTGTTGACGTCGTCGAAGTCCAGCAGGTTCTTGCGGATGTCGAAGTTGTGGGCCTCGACCTTGCGCTGCGCCTTCTCGATCTGGCGGCTGACCAGGCGGTCCTCGATGACGTCATCTTCCTTCATGCCCATCATGCGCATGGCCTTCTGCACCCAGTCGGAGGCGAAGATGCGCATCAGGTTGTCTTCCAGCGACAGGTAGAAGCGGGACGAACCCGGGTCACCCTGGCGGCCCGAACGGCCACGCAGCTGGTTGTCGATACGGCGCGATTCGTGGCGCTCGGTGCCGACGATGTGCAGGCCGCCGGCAGCCTTCACTGCGTCATGGCGCTGCTGCCATTCGGCCTTGACCGCCGCCTTCTGCGCGTCGGTTGCATCCTCGCCCAGTTCGTGGATTTCCGCTTCCAGTGAACCGCCCAGCACGATGTCGGTACCACGGCCGGCCATGTTGGTAGCGATGGTGACCGCGGCCGGACGGCCGGCATTGGCGACGATGGTCGCTTCGCGGTCATGCTGCTTGGCGTTCAGCACTTCGTGCTTCACGCCGGCCTTGGCCAGATGCTCGGACAGCATTTCCGAGGTTTCGATCGAGGTGGTACCCACCAGCACCGGCTGGCCGCGCTTGGCGCACTCTTCGATGTCGGCCAGCACCGCGTTGAACTTGCCCTTGCGGTTGAGGAACACCTGGTCCGGGCTGTCCTTGCGGATGGTCGGGCGGTTGGTCGGGATCACCACCACTTCCAGGCCGTAGATGCTCTGGAATTCGAAGGCTTCGGTATCGGCCGTACCGGTCATGCCGGACAGCTTCTTGTACATGCGGAACAGGTTCTGGAAGGTGATGCTGGCCAGCGTCTGGTTCTCGCGCTGGACCGGCACGCCCTCCTTCGCTTCCACCGCCTGGTGCAGGCCATCGGACCAGCGACGGCCGGACAGGGTGCGGCCGGTGAACTCATCGACGATGACCACTTCGCCATCGCGCACGATGTAGTCCACGTCACGCTGGTAGATCGCGTGCGCGCGCAGCGCGGCGTTGAGGTGGTGGACCACCGTCAGGTTCTGCGGCGCGTACAGGCCCTCGGTCTCGCCGTCGAGGATGCCGGCCTCGACCAGCAGCTGCTCGGCGTGCTCCATGCCCGCTTCGGACAGGTGCACCTGCTTGCCCTTCTCGTCGACCCAGAAGTCGCCTTCGCCGTCTTCCGCTTCCTGCTTGACCAGGTTCGGCACGACGCGGTTGACCCGGATGTACAGCTCCGGGGAGTCGTCGGCCGGGCCGGAGATGATCAGCGGGGTACGCGCTTCGTCGATCAGGATGGAGTCGACTTCGTCGACGATGGCGTAGTGCAGGCCGCGCTGGTAGCGGTCGGCCTTGGACAGCGCCATGTTGTCGCGCAGGTAGTCGAAACCGAATTCGTTGTTGGTGCCGTAGGTGATGTCCGAGGCGTAGGCTTCGCGCTTGTCGCTGTGCGGCATGCCCGGGTACACCACGCCCACGCTCAGGCCCAGCCAGTTGTACAGCTTGCCCATCTGCGCGGCGTCGCGGCGGGCCAGGTAGTCGTTCACGGTGACCACGTGCACGCCCTTGCCTTCCAGCGCGTTGAGGTACACCGGCAGGGTCGCCACCAGGGTCTTGCCTTCACCGGTGCGCATTTCTGCGATCTTGCCCAGGTGAAGCACCATGCCGCCGATCAGCTGCACGTCGTAGTGGCGCATGCCCAGCACGCGGCGACCGGCTTCGCGGCAGACCGCGAACGCTTCCGGCAGCACCTTGTCCAGGGCTTCACCGTCGGCGATGCGCTGCTTGAACTCCGGCGTCTTGGCCTGAAGCTGCTCGTCGGAAAGCTTCTCGATCTCCGGCTCCAGCGCATTGATCTTGGCGACTATGCGGTTGAGCTGGCGCAGCTGTCGTTCGTTACGACTGCCAAATACGCGGGTAAGCAGGCTGTTGATCATTGAAGGAACCGGGTTGGATGGACACGACGCCCGGCCTCCCCCTTGGGATCCGTCCGTCGCAAACGAAACAGGGCGCCTGGCGCCCTGTCGATGGCAACACCCATTGTAGCTTGGGACGGCCGCAAGGGGTTTCAACCCTTTGGCGGCAATGGCATCCGAACGTTCCCGGTAGTGCCGGCCGCTGGCCGGCAGCCTCGCTCGGCCACCTCAAGGAATTGCCGGCCAGCGGCCGGCACTACCAGATCAACCACATCGGGTCAGAGCCCTCCCGCGGCGCGGAAGGGATCCGACCCGGGCATCAGCCGCGGCTGATGCGGCCGACCGGCGTGTTGCCGCCGTCGCCGAGGAACTTGCGCGGGTTGACCACGTTGCCGTTCTCCCACACTTCAAAGTGCACGTGGGCACCGGTCGAACGGCCGGTGGAACCGGCCTTGGCCACTTCCTGGCCGGCACGGACCAGGTCGCCGACCTTCACCACCAGGCGCGAATTGTGCGCGTAGCGGGTGACATAGCCATTGCCGTGGTCGACGTCGACGACGTTGCCGTAGCCGCCCTTCACGCCGGAGAAGCTGACCACGCCTTCGGCCACGGCCATCACCGGGTCACCGACCCTGGCGTGGAAGTCCATGCCCTTGTGGGTGGCGGCACCGCGGCCGAACGGGTCGGCACGGGTGCCGAAGCCGGAGGTCACGTAGCTGTTGCGGATCGGCATGCGCGACGGCACGGCGTTCTGCTGCAGCTGGTGGTCGAACATCAGCGATTCCATCACCGACAGCTGGCGGCCTGAAGCAGCGAAGCGCTGCTCCAGCACCTGTAAGTCGGCGTTGACGTCCTTGACCGGGATGTCGGTGGTCGGGCCACCGGCATCGCCGTCACCGAGGCCGGGGGTCTCGTTGAAGTCGAACTCGCCGTCTTCCAGCTTGCCCATCTGGGTCAGCCGTTCGCCGAGGGCGTTGAGGCGGGTGGCCTGGGCCTGCAGCTCGCCGAGGCGGGCTGCCAGCGCGTTGACCTGGGTCTGCGCGTCGCGCCGGACCTTGGCCAGCTCCGCGTCCTGGCGCTCGACCTTGGCCTGCAGCCGGGAATCATTCAGCGCGCTGGCGCCAATGCCGCCAGCAAGGCCGATAATGCAGCCTACCCCGAGCACGCTGCCCAGCAGGGCACGGGGGCGGTCCTCGAAATAGAACCGCAAACGCGCGATGGGCGACGATTTGGCCTGTCCTTCACGCGTTTTGATTACGATCTTTTTGAATGCCATCAGTGAGTTTTCATGTCTGAGCCGAAATCCAGCGTTCGCCCCGCCTCCAAGCCGAAACCGGCGCTGGATGCGGTGATGGCTGACAAAAGCGGGAACCCGCTGCGGCGTGCCTTGTGGCTCGACGCGCTGGACCGTCAGTTGCGCCCCCAGTTGCCGCCACCTCTGCGCAGCCGTTGCCGGCTGGCCAATGTGGACGGGGAACACCTCGTTTTTCTCGTCGAATCCCCGGTCTGGCATGCCAAGTTGCGGCTTGCCGAAGCCCAGTTGCTCGACGCGGCCCGGTCCATCGGGCTGAAGGCCACCAAGGTGACCATCAAGACTGCGTCCTCCACTCCCACGCGCTCCCCAGCGCTCGACAACCGGAATGGACCCCACGCAGTTTCAGCCGCCACGCACAAAGGGCTACGCGACGCCTTGGCTTGCCTGCAGGACGTTCCTTCGAAGCCGAAGAAGCGGTCCTGATGACAGCGGAGCATCCGGCTCCACTCCCCGTCGCGCGTGTCACCACGGCGTGAAACATTTCGGGGGCCGGGTCGCATCCTAGCTGCCATCCGGGGCCCTGTCGTTAGATTGTTGTTAAAACTGCGTTAAATTCAGGCTTCCGATCCAACAGGTTCACAAAACCGTGACCTCGAACCGGCCTTGACGCGCCTCAAGCGCGCTGAATGCGCGGCATGCGTCTGAAACGACAACGCCGCCCTTGAAGGCGGCGTTTTTGTCTTTGAATTCAACAACCTATGCGGATCAGGCGTAAGCCGGCGTCGCATACTCGACCGGGTCCGGGGTGGCCGGCGAGTCGAAGCTGACCCATTCCCAGGCGGTGGCGTCGGCCATCAGCGCCCGCACCAGCTTGTTGTTGAGCGCGTGGCCGGACTTGAAGCCCTCGTAGGCGCCCAGCACCTGGCCACCGGCCAGATAGAGGTCGCCGATCGCATCGAGGATCTTGTGGCGCACGAATTCGTCGGCATAGCGCAGGCCGTCTTCGTTGAGCACGCGGAACTCATCCAGCACGATGGCGTTGTCCATCGAACCGCCCAGGCCCAGATTGCGCTCGCGCATGTACTCCAGGTCGCGCATGAAGCCGAAGGTGCGCGCGCGGGAGATTTCCTTGGTGTAGGCCAGCGTCGAGAACTCGATTTCCTGGCGCGACTGCTTGGCCGGGATCATCGGGTGGTCGAACTGGATGGTGAAGCCCAGCTTGTAGCCCTCGTACGGGGTGAAGCGGGCCACCTTGTCGCCTTCGGTCACTTCCACGGTCTTCAGCACGCGGATGAAGCGCTTGGGCGCATCCTGTTCCACGATGCCTGCCGACTGCAGCAGGAACACGAAGGGACCGGCCGAACCGTCCATGATCGGCAGCTCGGCCGAGGACAGTTCGACGATGATGTTGTCCACACCCAGGCCGGCCAACGCCGACATCAGGTGTTCGACGGTCTGGATCTTGGCGTCGTTGCAGGTCAGGCCGGTGCACAGGGTCACTTCGGTGACCAGTTCGGCCTTGGCCGGCACTTCCACCACCGGGTCCAGGTCCACGCGGCGGAACACGATTCCATGGTTGACCGGTGCCGGGCGCAGGGTCATGTAGACCTTGTCACCGCTGTGCAGGCCAACGCCGGTGGCGCGGATCGTGTTCTTGAGGGTGCGTTGCTGGATCATGGGGGGTGGACCGGAAGTGACACATTAGATTAACACGCAGGGTCCCCTACCCCGACTGAAACGCCGGCAGGACACACCGGCGCGCCGGTAGGACGCGCGTGAAGCAGGGCGACCGGGCCCATCCTGGCCCGGCGCCCGCGTTTTCAGGACATGGTGGCGCAACCCGGGGAGGACAAGCCCCGGGCCGCCCCGCTTAGTCCGCCTGGCGGCGCAGGAAGGCCGGGATGTCCAGGTAATCGTTCGGCAGTTCCGCCGCAGCCGGGGCCGAAGCGGCCGGGGCCGACGGAGCGGAGGCTGCCGCGGTATCGCTGCTGGCTCGACGCAGGCCCAGGCCCATGCCACCCACCGCCTTCGACACGGCGTCGCCGCCATTGTCGAACTCGCCGAACTCCGGCTGGCCGGTGGTGGCGTTGCGGACCAGCTTGATCGGCGCACGTTCGCCCGGACGCTGGGACTTGCTGGCCGAGACGCGGTTCAGGCCGGTGGCGACCACGGTCACGCGCACTTCATCCTGCATGTCCGGGTCGAGCACGGTACCGACCACCACGGTGGCGTCTTCGGAAGCGAAGCCGTCGATGGTGCGGCCGATCTCGTCGAACTCGGCCATGGTGAAGTCGGCGCCGGCGGTGATGTTGACCAGGATGCCGTTGGCACCGGCCAGGTTCACGTCGTCCAGCAGCGGGTTCTGGATCGCCGATTCGGCAGCGGCCTGCGCGCGGTCATCGCCGCGGGCGGTACCGGTACCCATCATTGCCAGGCCCATTTCGGACATGACGGTGCGCACGTCGGCAAAGTCGACGTTGATCAGGCCCGGACGCACGATCAGGTCGGCGATGCCCTGCACGGCGCCCTGCAGCACGTCGTTGGCGGCACGGAAGGCCTGGATCATGGTCGCGTTGCGACCCAGCACGGTGATCAGCTTCTCGTTCGGGATGGTGATCAGCGAGTCGCAGTGCTGGCTCAGTTCTTCGATGCCCTTCAGCGCGACCTGCATGCGGCGACGGCCTTCGAACGGGAACGGCTTGGTGACCACGGCCACGGTCAGGATGCCCATTTCCTTGGCCAGCTGTGCCACCACCGGCGCCGCACCGGTGCCGGTGCCGCCGCCCATGCCGGCGGTGATGAACACCATGTCCGCACCCTGCAGCGCGTCCATGATGCGCTCACGATCTTCCAGCGCAGCCTGGCGGCCGACTTCCGGGTTCGCGCCTGCGCCCAGGCCCTTGGTCACGTTGGTACCCAGCTGCAGCTGCAGCTTGGCACCGCAATTCTTGATGGCCTGCGAGTCGGTGTTGGCGGTGATGAATTCCACGCCATCCACCGCCGAGTTGACCATGTGCGCCACGGCATTGCCGCCGCCGCCGCCCACGCCAACCACCTTGATCACCGCATTGGGTGCCATCTTTTCGATCAGTTCAAAATGCGCCATGTCCGTGTCCTCGTTGTATCCGCTTCGGCTGGCATGGGCATTCGGGCGTCCTGCCTTCCTGCTGCATGCCGGCGTTGCGGCTGTGTGGGTTGTGTGTTGCCGGTGCTGCGTTGTGTTGCGGGTACTGCAGGTGTTGCGCCCGGGCGATGCCGGGGTTTACCGGTTCCGCGTCAGAACTCGCCGCGGAACCACGTCTTGAGTTTCTTGAACATGCTTCCCGCACGCCCGGTCGGCAGCGACGGCCGGCGCGGGTGCTCGATCTGGCTGCCCATCAGCAGCAGGCCCACGCCGGTGGCGTGCACCGGGTTGCCGACCACTTCGCCGAGGCCGGTGACGTGCTGCGGGATGCCCACGCGCACCGGCATCTGCAGCATTTCCTCGGCCAGCTCCACCACGCCTTCCATCTTCGAAGCACCACCGGTCAGCACCATGCCGGCGCGCACCAGTTCCTCGAAGCCGGAGCGGCGCAGTTCGGCCTGCACCATCTCGAAGATTTCCTCGTAGCGGCCCTGCACCGCCTGCGCCAGCGAGTGGCGCGGCATGCGGCGCGGCGGACGATCGCCCACCGACGGCACCTGGATGCTTTCCTCGGCGGTGGCCAGCTGGGCCAGGGCGCAGGCGTAGCGCACCTTGATCTGCTCGGCTTCCGGGGTCGGCGTGCGCAGCATGTGCGCGATGTCGTTGGTGACGTGGTCGCCGGCGATCGGCAGCGAGGCGGTATGGCAGATCGCACCCTGCACGAACACCGCGATGTCGGTGGTGCCGGCGCCCATGTCGACCAGCACCACGCCCAGCTCGCGCTCGTCGGCGGTCAGCACCGCCACGCTGGAGGCCAGCGAGGACAGCACCAGGTCGTCCACCTGCAGGCCGCAGCGCTGCACGCACTTGCTGATGTTGGCTGCGGCCGACTGCGCGCACACCACCAGGTGTGCATGCACTTCCAGGCGCACGCCGGTCATGCCGACCGGGTTGCGGATGCCTTCCTGCGAATCGTCCAGCACGTACTCGCGCGGAATCGCGTGCAGGATCTTCTGGTCGGCCGGGATCGCCACCGCCTTGGCCGCATCGAGCACGCGATCCAGGTCGCCCCAGGTCACTTCGCCGTCGCGGATCGGCACGATGCCGGGCGAGTTCTTGCACTGCACGTGGTTGCCGGAGATCGAGGCATACACCGAGCGGATCTCGCAGCCGGCCATCAGCTCGGCTTCTTCCACCGCGCGCTGGATCGACTGCACGGTCGATTCGATGTCCACCACCACGCCGCGCTTGAGCCCACGCGATTCATGCGAGCCGATACCGATCACTTCGATCGGATTGCCCGGCGAATACTCACCCACCAGCGCCACCACCTTGGAGGTGCCGATGTCCAGGCCAACGATCAGCGATTTGTCACCCTTGCGATTCATGTTCTTTCCTGCGTGCTTCTGGCCGGGGTCGCCGGCGTTTTCGCCGACGTGGCCGGGGTACCCCAGCTCAGCGTGAAACCATTGGTGTAACGGAGGTCGGCGCGCTCGATCGGCGCGTCCTGACGATTGAGCTGCGGCAGCACCTTGACGAAGCGCTGCATGCGCGAGCGCGCGTCATCGCGGCCGACCACCACTTCGGTGCCATTGCTGAGCACCAGCGACCAGCTGCCGCGCGCATCCATCGTCACCCGGCGCACGTCGACGCCGGCCGGTGCGAACAATGCACGCGAGTCGCTGTACAGCTTCATCACTTCTTCGGTCTGGCTGTCCGGGCCGTCCAGTTCGGGCAGCGCCAGGTCGGCCAGTTTCTTCGGCGTGGGGAACAGCTTGCCCTGCTCGGAAACCAGGCGATCGTTGCCCCAGCGCGCGAACGGCTTGTGCTCGACCAGAGTCACTTCCAGCACATCCGGCCACTGCTTGCGCACCCGCGCGCTTTCCACCCACGGCAGCTTTTCCAGCGCGTCCTGCGCGTCCTGCAGCTTGACTGCGAAGAAACCAGATCGCGCATAAGGCATCAGCACCTGCTGCAACTGCTCGGCCGGCACCCGCTTGAACTCACCGTGCACGCGCAGCTTCGCCAGCGGCCAGCGCTCTGCGCCGACCCAGCCATTGACCACGGCCACCACCGGCAGAGCAACCACCGACAAGGCCAACAGCCAGACGAAGATGCGCAGCAGCGCGTTCATGCGTGCGATGCCTCCAGGGTCTGTTCCAGCACGCGCCACACCAGTTCCTCGAAACCGATGCCGGCCTGGCGTGCGGCCTTGGGCACCAGCGAATGGCTGGTCATGCCCGGCGCGGTGTTCACTTCCAGCAGGAAGAAGCGGCCGCTGTCGCGGTCGCGCATCACGTCCACGCGGCCCCAGCCACGGCAGCCGGCAGCACGGAATGCAGCCAGCGCAATGCGGCGGATTTCATCTTCGGCATCCCCGTCCAGGCCCGGGCACAGGTACTGGGTGTCTTCGGCGATGTACTTGGCGTTGTAGTCGTACCACTGGCCCTTGGGCACGATGCGGATCGACGGCAGCGCGACATCGCCGAGGATGGCCACGGTCAGTTCGTCGCCGACCACCATCTGTTCCATCAGCAGCTGGCCGTCGTAGCGCGCGGCCAGGGCCACCGCTTCGTCCAGGCCGGCGTCATCGGTGACCCGGCTGATGCCCACGCTGGAGCCTTCGTTGGCCGGCTTCACCACCACCGGCAAGCCCAGCGCGGCGGCATTGGCGTGCACGTCCTCGGCAGTGACCTTGCGGTACTGCGGGGTCGGCAGGCCCAGCGACAGCCACACCTGCTTGGTGCGGATCTTGTCCATGCTCAGCGCCGAACCCAGCACGTTCGAGCCGGTATACGGCACGCCGAAGGCGTCCATCAAGCCCTGTACGATGCCGTCCTCACCGCCACCGTTGTGGCCGTGCAGGATGTTGAACACACGGTCGATGCCACCGGCGGCGAGCGCCTTGGCCAGCGCCGGGATGCCGTCCACGGCGACCGCATCGACGCCACGCGACTGCAGGGCTTCGAGCACGTTGCTGCCAGAATCCAGCGACACCTCGCGTTCGCTGGAACTGCCGCCCAGCAGCACGGCGACGCGACCGAACACGGCCGGGTCGGTCACGCGCAGCGGCGGGAAGGTCAGCGTGCTCACGCCTCGCCCTCCCCCTTGAAGCCTTCCACCGCGATATGGGTGGCCACGGCACCGATGTCGCCGGCGCCCATCATCAGCAGCAGGTCACCGTCCTGCAGCACGTCCGGCAGCACGCTGGCCAGCTCGGCGGCCTTGCCCACCACCACCGGTTCGCTGCGGCCGCGCGCGCGGATGGCGCGGGCCAGCGCATGCGAATCGGCACCGGCAATCGGTTCCTCGCCGGCCGGGTAGACCTCGCTCAGCACCAGTGCATCGACGCTGGACAGCACCGCGGCGAACTTGTCGAACTGGTCGCGGGTACGGCTGTAGCGGTGCGGCTGGAAGGCCACCACCAGACGCTTGTCAGCCCAGCCACCACGGGCGGCGGCGAACACCGCCTCCAGCTCGCTCGGGTGATGACCGTAGTCGTCGATGATGCGGACCTTGGCACCGCTGGCGGTGGTCACTTCGCCCAGATCGTTGAAGCGACGGCCAACACCGGCGAAACCTTCCAGCGCACGCGCGATCGCGTCCGGCGCCACGCCCAGCTGCCAGCCCACCGCAGCGGCGGCCAGCGCGTTGAGTACGTTGTGCTTGCCCGGCAGCGCCAGCACCACTTCCTGGCTGGTGCCCTGCGGCAGGCGCAGGGTGAAGCGCATGCGCGAACCTTCCTGCACCACGTTCTCGGCGCGTACGTCGGCCTGCGGGCTCATGCCGTAGCTCATCACGTGGCGCGGGGTCTTGGCGGCCAGTGCCGCCACTTCCGGATCATCGATGCACAGCACCGCCAGGCCGTAGAACGGCAGGCGCTGCAGGAACTCGGCGAACGCCGCCTGCACGCGGGCGAAGTCGTTGCCGTAGTTTTCCAGATGATCCGCATCAATGTTGGTGATGATCGACATCAGCGGATTCAGGCGCAGGAAGCTGCCATCGCTTTCGTCGGCCTCGGCCACCAGCCACTGGCCACCACCCAGCTTGGCGTTGGCACCGGCGGCCAGCAGCTGGCCACCGATCACGAAGGTCGGGTCCAGCCCACCTTCGCTCAGCACCGCAGCGGTGAGGCTGGTGGTGGTGGTCTTGCCATGGGTGCCGGCCACCGCGATGCCGCGGCGGAAGCGCATCAGCTCGGCCAGCATCGCCGCACGCGGCATGATCGGAATGCGCTGGCTGCGCGCTTCCATCAGTTCCGGGTTGTCTTCGCGGATGGCACTGGAGACCACCACGCAGTCGGTGCCCAGCACGTTGGCAGCGGAATGGCCGCGCATGATGCGCGCACCCAGGCTGGCCAGGCGGCGGGTCGCCACGTTGTCGGCGTTGTCCGAGCCGGACACTTCATAGCCCAGCGTCAGCATCACTTCAGCGATACCGCTCATGCCGGTGCCGCCGATGCCGACGAAATGCACGCGCGGGAACGCGCGCACCAGGTCGTTGGTGTCGTGCAGGCGACGGATCATGCGCGGCCTCGCGCAGGGCAGGCGCGGTGGCATGCCTTCTTCATACAGCTTCCTCAAGAATGATATCGGCGATGCGCTCGGCGGCATCGACCTTGGCCAGGGCACGCGCGGCTTGCGCCATCTGCATGCGGCGGGCGGGATTTTCGGACAGATCGCGCAGCAGTGCGGCAATGCCGTCGGCCAGCGTTCCGTCCTGCTTCAGCAAAACCGCCGCGCCGCGCTCGACCAGGTACTCCGCATTGCGGGTCTGGTGATCGTCGACGGCAGCGGGGAAAGGCACCAGCACGCTGCCGACACCCACCGCGCACAGCTCGGCCAATGTCGAGGCGCCCGCGCGACACACCACCAGGTCCGCCCAGGCAAAGGCCTCGGCCATGTCGGCGATGAACGGCGTGATTTCAGCCTGCACGCCGGCCTTGACATATGCCTCGACCGCTTCGGCATGCAGCTTCTCGCCGCTCTGGTGGCGAACCTGCACCGGCACACTCGTGCCCAGCGCAGCAATCGCCTGCGGCACGCCGGTGTTGAGCGCACGCGCGCCCTGGCTGCCACCGACCACCAGCACGCGCAGCGGACCCTGGCGGTCGGCGAAGCGCTGTTCCGGCGGTGCGATGGCGGCGATTTCGGCACGCACCGGGTTGCCGATGAACTCCTCGCGCTTGGCGAAGGTGCCCGGGAAACCGGTCAACAGGCGGCGCGCATAACGCGACAGGATGCGGTTGGTCAGGCCCGGCGCACGGTTCTGCTCATGCACGATCAACGGCAGCCCGTGCAGGCGCGTGGCCATGCCGCCCGGACCGGAGGCAAAGCCACCGAAGGCAATCACCGCGCGCGGCTGGCGCTTGCGGATGATCATGCCGGCGGCGCGCAGCGCGCGCATCAACCGCCACGGTGCGCCGAGCAGGGCCAGCTTGCCCTTGCCGCGCAGGCCGGTGATGGCCAGGGTGTCGATCGGAATGTCGTGCTGCGGCACCAGACGGGTTTCCATCGCACCATCGGCGCCCATCCAGGTGACCGGCACGCCACGCTCGCGCAGCACGCGGGCCACGGCCAGGCCGGGGAAGATGTGACCGCCGGTGCCACCGGCCAGGATCATCACCGGGCGCACGCTATGGGTTGCTGCGCTCATGACAGCCTCCCGAAGGTCGGTTCGATGCGCGACTGCAGGCGGCTGGTGCCACGTGCGGCGGCCGGCCCGGCAGCGGCGGCCACCGGTTCGGCGCTCATCGGCACGCTGGCCGCAGCCGGTGCGGCCGGCGCGTCCACGGGCGCATCGGCAACGGCCTCGTCGCCACCACCGATACGCACGGCCTGGCGACGCTCGGCACGCTTGAGTTCATAGGACACGCGCAGCAGCAGGCCCATCGCCACGCAGGTCATCAGCACCGACGAACCGCCGGAGGAGATCAGCGGCAGGGTCAGGCCCTTGGTCGGCAGGATGCCCAGGTTCACGCCGATCGAGACGAAGGTCTGCATGCTGATCCACAGGCCGATGCCGAAGGCAATGTAGCCGGAGAAGTGACGCTTCATTTCCACGCAGCGCATGCCCAGCCAGAAGGTGCGGCCGACCAGCAGCGCGTACAGCGCCACGATCACGCAGGTGCCGAGGAAGCCGAACTCCTCGGCGGTGACCGAGAAGATGAAGTCGGTATGTGCTTCCGGCAGGTAGTACAGCTTCTGCACCGAGTTGCCCAGGCCAACGCCGGTCCACTCGCCGCGGCCCACGGCCATCAGCGCGTTGGACAGCTGGTAGCCGTCGCCCTGCTGGTCGGCCCACGGGTCGAGGAAGGAGGTGATGCGGCGCATGCGGTACGGCTCGATGATCGCCAGCGCGCTCATGCCGACCAGGCCGATGATCACCGGCATCGACATGCGCGGCATGTTCACCCCGCCCAGCACCAGCATGCCGGCGGTGATCGCCAGCAGCAGGGTGGACGAACCGAAGTCCGGCTGCAGCAGCAGCAACAGCACCAGCGCACCGGCCACGCCCAGCGGCTTGAGCATCGCCGGCCAGGTCGCGTTGACCTCGTCGCGGAAGCGCACCAGGTAGCTGGACAGCCAGACGATATAGAGCACCTTCACCGCTTCCACCGTCTGGAACTTGGAGATGCCCAGATTGATCCAGCGGCGTGCGCCGTTGACGGTGCTGCCCAGGCCCGGCGCGAACACCGCCAGCAGCAGCACGAAGCAGCCCAGCAGCAGCATCTGGTTGTACTGCTCGATGGACTTCAGTTCAGTGCGGGCGGCAACGACCGCCAGCACGATACCCACCGCCAGGAAGATCAGGTGGCGGTTGAGGTAGTAGAACGGGCTGCTCATCAGAGCGATCGAGCTGGACGCCACCATCACCACGCCGATGCCCGTGAGCGCAATGATCGCGCCCAGCAGCCACTTGTCGTAGCTGCCTTCGATGGCTTCAAGGCGTGTTGCCTGGCGGGACAGGTCGTTCATCTCAGCGCACCTTCAACGTGGCCAGGCCGATCAGCACGAGCACGACGGAGATGATCCAGAAGCGCACGATCACGCGCGGCTCGGGCCAGCCCTTCAGTTCGAAGTGGTGATGGATCGGCGCCATGCGGAACACGCGCTTGCCGGTCAGCTTGAACGAGGCGACCTGGATCATCACCGACAGCGTTTCGATGACGAACACACCGCCCATGATCACCAGCACCAGCTCCTGGCGGGTGATCACCGCGATCGTGCCCAGCACCGCACCCAGCGCCAGTGCGCCGATGTCGCCCATGAACACCATGGCCGGGTAGGTGTTGAACCACAGGAAGCCCAGGCCTGCGCCAGCGATTGCCGCGCAGATGATGACCAGCTCACCGGCGCCCGGGATCTGCGGGATCTGCAGGTAGTTGGCGAACACCACGTTGCCCGAGGCATAGGCGAACACGCCCAGCGCGCAGGCCACCAGCACCGTCGGCATGATCGCCAGGCCGTCCAGGCCGTCGGTCAGGTTCACCGCGTTGGAGAAGCCGACGATCCAGAAGTAGGCGATGGTCACAAAGCCGATGCCGGCCAGCGGCAGCGCCACCGACTTGAACATCGGGATATAGAAGGTCAGCGCCGCCGGCACATCGGCCGTATAGAACAGGAACAGGCCAGCGGCCAGGCCGAAGATCGACTGCAGCAGGTACTTCCAGCGCGACTTCAGGCCGTTCGGGTCGCGGCGGACGATCTTGATCCAGTCGTCGTACCAGCCGATGGCGCCGAAGCACAGCATGACCGCCAGCACCAGCCACACGTAGCGGTTACGCAGGTCGGCCCACATCAGCACCGACAGGGTGATGGTGAGCAGGATCAGCGAACCGCCCATGGTCGGCGTACCGGCCTTGGAGAAATGGGTCTGCGGACCGTCCTTGCGGATCGGCTGGCCGCCCTTGAACTGGGCAAGCTTGCGGATCATCGCCGGGCCAAGCCACAGCGACAGGAACAGGGCCGTCAACGCGGCAAGGATGGCGCGGAACGTCTGGTAGTTGAACAGCCCGAACAGGCTCTCCAACTGCTGCAACCATCGAGCCAGTTCATACAACATGCGGGGATTCCTCTCCTTGCGCCAGCAGCGCTTTGACAATCGTGTCCATGGCGCTGCCACGGGAACCCTTGACCAGGCAGCGCACGCCAGCGTGCAGCTCGTCCTTCAGCGCCTGCGACAGCGCGTCATGGGTGGCGAAATGACGGCCGCCTTCGCCGAAGGCGGTGGCGGCAGCGGCGCTGAGCGGACCCAGCGCATACAGGCGCTTCAGGCCAGCCGCGCGGGCGCGCAGGCCGGCCTGCGCATGCAGCGCTTCGGCATCCGGGCCCAGCTCGCGCATGTCGCCAAGCACCAGCCAGCCTTCTTCCGGAGCCGCCGCCAGGGCATCGATGGCCGCAGCCAGCGAACCCGGGTTGGCGTTGTAGCTGTCGTCCACCAGCACCGCACCGTTGTGCAGCTGATGCGCGATCTGACGGCCCGGCACCGGCTGCGCATCGGCCAGGCCGGCTGCGACCAGCGCCAGCTCGATACCGGCGGCCAGTGCCAGGCTGGCCGCGGCCAGCGCGTTGCTGACGTTGTGGCGGCCCGGCAGACCCAGCACCACGCGGGCTTCGCCCATCGGCGACACCAGGGTGAACTGGCTGCCCTGCGCGCCGGCGCGGATGTCGCGCGCGGTGATGTCCGCAGTGTGCTCCAGGCCATAGCGCAGTACGCGGCAGCGCGCCGGGGTGCCGACGAAATGCTGTTCGAACCAGCGGCCGTAGGCATCGTCGACGTTGATCACGGCTACACCATCGGCGGGCAGCGCGGCATAGATCGCGCCCTTGGTGACGGCGACGCCGAGCAGGCTACCCATCCGCTCCAGGTGTGCCGGGGCGATGTTGTTGACCAGCGCATAACGCGGACGCGCGATGTCGGTCAGGTAGGCAATGTCGCCCGGCTTGCCCGCACCCATCTCGTAGACCGCGTAGTCGGCATCTTCCGGTGCATCGATCACCGCCAGCGGCAGGCCGATCTCATTGTTGCGGTTGCCCGGGTTCGCGTAGACCACCTTGTGCGCGTGGCGGGCCACCTGCTGCAGGATTGCCAGCAGCAGGCTCTTCACGCTGGTCTTGCCGTTGCTGCCGGTGATCGCGAACACCTCGGTATCGCGGTCGCGCTGCATGCCGGTGGCGATCTTCGCCAGCGCCAGCTCGCTGTCGGCCACCAGCACCTGCGGCAGTTCAATCGGCAGCAGGCGCTCGACCAGCAGCGCGCTGGCACCGCGTGCCAGTGCGTCGGCGGCGAAGTCATGGCCGTCGAAACGCTCGCCACGCAGCGCCACGTACAGGCTGCCCGGGCCGAGGCTGCGGGTGTCGTTGCTGATCGCGTCGATGGCCACGTCGTCGCCGTGGATCTCGCCGCCGGCCCAGTGTGCGATCAGCGAAAGCAGGGTGCGCTTCATGCGATGCCCTCCCCGGCCTGGGCCGCCAGCACACCGGCCTTGGCCGCCAGTGCAGCCGCAGCCACTTCGGTGTCATCGAAGTCATGGCGCACGCCATTCACTTCCTGGTACGGCTCGTGGCCCTTGCCGGCAATCAGGATGATGTCGCCTGCATTGGCGCGCTTCACCGCCAGGCCGATCGCACGCGCGCGGCTGCGCTGCACGGTCACGGCGGAGGCATCGGTAAATCCGGCCAGGATATCGGCCACGATCACGTCGCCATCTTCGCCACGTGGGTTGTCGTCGGTAACGATGACCTGGTTGGCCAGGCGCTCGGCGATCGCGGCCATCTGCGGGCGCTTGCCGGTATCACGCTCGCCACCGCAGCCGAACACGCAGAACAGCGTGCCCTGCAGGTGGCCATGCAGGCTGTCCAGCGCCTGTTCCAGTGCGTCCGGGGTGTGGGCGTAATCCACCACCACGGTCGGCAGGCCATCCTCGCCACCGAGGCGGTTCATGCGGCCGCGGATCGGCTGCAGCGCCGACAGCACCTCGGCAATGCGCGCCAGCGGCTGGCCCTGCGCATGCAGGGTACCGGCCACGGCCAGCAGGTTGTCCACATTGAAGCGGCCCAGCAAAGGCGACTGCACCGCCGCGCGCTGGCCGTCGATGGCCAGTTCGAAGGCAATGCCACGGCCGTCCAGTTGCAGCGCCTCGGCGCGCACGCTGGCATCGGTGGCACCGCGCGAGCTCAGGCCGATCGGCTGCACGCCCGCCGGCAGGCCGGCGAACAGCTGGCGACCGAATGCGTCGTCAAGATTGATCACAGCGGCCTTCAGGCCCGGACGATGGAACAACCGCGCCTTGGCCGCGCCGTAGCTGGCCATGTCGCCGTGGTAGTCCAGGTGATCGCGGGTGAGGTTGGTGAACACCGCCACGTCGTAGTGCACCGCATCCACGCGGCCCTGGTCCAGCGCATGCGAGCTGACTTCCATCGCCACCGCGCGCGCGCCGGCGTCACGCAGCTGCGCCAGCAGCGCATGCATCTGCAGCACCAGCGGCGTGGTGAAACCGGTCGGTTCAACCGCACCATAAAGTCCGGCGCCCAACGTGCCGATACTGCCACTGGGCGTTCCGAGCAGGTGCCAGGCCTGGGCCAGCAGCTGCACGGTGGAGGTCTTGCCGTTGGTGCCGGTCACGCCGACCATCGCCATCGCCCGCGACGGTGCGCCATGGAACTGGTCGGCCATCGCACCCATGCGCGCGCGCAGGCCCGGCACGGCGATTGCATCAGCCGGTGCCGGCAGCTCGGCCGGTGCCGGCGGTTCGAACAGGATGGCGCCGGCGCCCGCCGCACGGGCCTGCTCGACAAAGCCCAGGCCATGCGCGCCGAAACCGGCGATGGCGACGAAGGCATTGCCGGGGCGCACGGCGCGGCTGTCCAGCACCAGGCCGGTCAGAACGGGGTCGTGCCCTGCAAGAGCAACGTCCGGAAGCAACTGCGAAAGCAACATCGAAGGACTCATTGCGTGCCTCCCGTAGCGGGCGGCGTCTGGGCATGCGCGCTGGGCAGCGCAGCATCGAATTCGGCGGCGGCATCGACCGGCAGCGCGGCCTCGGCCGGTGGCGCCGGCAGGATCGAGGCCGAATGGCCGACCTTGCCGGACTGCTGTGCGGCCAGCCACGACTGCAGGTCGTCCAGCGGCACGTCCATCAGGCGCAGGGTGCCTTCCATCACGTTGTGGTAGACCGGCGCCGATACCAGGCCACCGTAGAACTTGCCGGCCTGCGGGTCGTTGATGACGATGACGGTGGCAAAACGCGGGTTGGTGGCCGGCACCACGCCGGCAAACAGCGCGTTGTAGTGGCCGCGCTCGTAACCGCCAGGACCGGTCTTGCGCGCGGTACCGGTCTTGCCGGCCACGCGGTAGCCCAGCACCGCTGCCTGCTTGGCACCACCCTGGGTGACCACCGTTTCCATCATCGCCACAACCTGCCTGGCGACGCTCTCATCGATGATCTGATGCGCCTCGTTGCGCTGGCCTTTGACGAAGGTCGGCGCGATCAGCTTGCCGCCGTTGGCCAACGCCGAATAGGCGGTGGCGATCTGCAGCGGCGTCACGTTCAGGCCATAGCCGTAGGACATGGTGGTCTTGGTGGCACCGTCCCAGTTCGCAGGGCGTCGCACCACACCACCGGATTCACCCGGGAAACCGCTGTGCGGCACCGAGCCGTAGCCGAAGCGGCGCACGCCGTCGTAGAACACCTGGTCCGGCATCTTCGCCGCCACCTTGGCCGCACCGATGTTGGAACTGCGGGTGATCACACCGGTCACGTTCAGCACGCCGTTGTTGCGCGGCACGTCGCGGATGGTGAAGCGGGCCACCTGCATGTAGCCCGGATTGGTGTCGATGACGGTGTCCTTGGTCACCGCACCGGCCTGCAGCGCGGTGGCGATGGTCAGCGGCTTCATCGTCGAACCCGGCTCGACCAGGTCGGTCACCGCGCGGTTGCGGCGGGTATCCGGGGCCGCACCACCCACCGAATTCGGGTTGTAGGTCGGCAGGTTGACCATGGCCAGGATCTCGCCGGTGGTCACGTCCATGATCACCATCGAACCGCCGGCCGCCTTGTTGGCCACCAGCGCGTTGCGCAGTTCCTTGAACGCCAGGTACTGGATGCGGCGGTCGATGCTGAGGGTCAGGTCCTTGCCCGGTTCGGCGGCGCGCAGCAGATCGCTCTCGACGGTCTCGCCCTTGCGGTTGCGGATCACCCGCTTGGCGCCGGCCTTGCCGCGCAGCCACTCGTCGAACGCCAGCTCCAGGCCTTCCTGGCCACGGTCGTCGATGTTGGTGAAGCCCAGCACGTGCGCCATCGCCTCACCCTGCGGGTAGAAGCGGCGGAACTCGCGCTGCGCGGCCACGCCCGGAATCTTCAGCGCGACCACCTTCTCTGCCTCGTCCGGATTGATCCGGCGACGCAGGTACATGAATTCCTTGTCCGACTTCTGCGACAGGCGGCTGCTCAGCTCGTCCACCGACATGCCGACTGCCTGGGCCAGCTCAGGGATGCGCTCGGGCGAACGCAGCAGGTCCTGCGGATTGACCCAGATCGAGGCGACCGGGGTCGATACCGCCAACGGCTCGCCGTTGCGGTCGGTGATCATGCCGCGCGAGGTCTTGATCGGCAGCTCGCGCAGGTAGCGGGCCTCGCCCTGGCGCTGGTAGAAATCGCTGTTGATGATCTGCACGTAGGCCGCACGGCCCACCAGTGACACCGAGCACAGGCCAAGCGCAAGCGCGACCCAGCGCAGGCGCTGGCGCAGGTTGAAGGCGTTGCGCGGGCGGTTGCGACCGGTCTTGCTCATGGGCGTACCACCACGATATCGGCGGCCTCGGGGAACTTCATGCCGAGCTTCTCGCGGGCGATGCGATCGACGCGGTTGGCTTCTGCCAGCGTTGCCTGTTCCAGCTGCAGGCGGCCGAATTCCAGATTGATGTCATCGCGCTTGCGCTCGGCGCGCGACAGCTCGATGAACGTCTGCCGGTGACGGTGACGCACGAACACGACGCCGATCGCCGAGGCCACGGTCGAGGCCAACAGGATGATCAGCAGCAGCCGGCTCATGCATCGGCCTCCCGCTTCTGGGCCACGCGCAGCACGGCGCTGCGGGCGCGCGGGTTGGTCGCCAGTTCTTCGTCGGTGGCCTTGATGGCACCGCCGATCAGGTCCAGCGTCGGTACGAACACCTCCGCCTCGGGCAGGCGGCGGTTGGCCGGCGGCGCCTTGGCCAGGCGGTTCATGTACTGCTTGACGATGCGGTCTTCCAGCGAGTGGAAGCTGATGATCGCCAGGCGGCCGCCGGGCTTGAGCCGTTCCACGGCCGCATCAAGCCCGGCTTCCAGGTCGGCCAGCTCGCGGTTGATGTGGATGCGGATGGCCTGGAAGCTGCGCGTGGCCGGGTGGATCTTGTCTTTTCCGCGCGGCATCACCGAGGCGATCAGCTCGGCCAGTTCGGCGGTACGGGAGAACGGCTGCTTCTCGCGGCGGGCGACGATGGCGCGCGCGATACGGCGGCTCTGGCGCTCTTCGCCGTAGGTCCAGAGCACGTCGGCAATCTCGCGCTCTTCAACGCGGTTGATCCACTGCGCGGCACTTTCACCGCTGTCCGGGTCCATGCGCATGTCCAGCGGGCCGTCCTTGCCGAAGCTGAAGCCACGCTCGGCCACGTCCAGCTGCGGCGACGACACGCCCAGGTCGAACAGCACGCCGTCCAAGCCTTCAGCCGTCGCATCCCACTGCAGCAGCTGTGCGAAGCTGCCACGGAAGATGGACACGCGCGGGTCCGGCGCGAAATCGCGCTCGGCTACGGCGATGGCTTCCGGATCCTTGTCCATGACCAGCAGGCGCCCCTCGGGACCGAGCTGGGTGAGCACGCCACGTGCATGACCGCCACGACCGAACGTGCCATCCAGATAACGTCCGTTTTCGATCACCCTCAGGCCTTCAAGGACCTGGGTGTACAGGACCGGCAGATGCACCGCCGGCGACTGCGACACCGGAAGGTGACCGGCCTGCGCTTCTGGGCGCATCCGGGCACCCCGGCTCACAACTTCAGGTCGAGCAACCCATCACCCAGATCCTCGTCAGACAACGTCTGCTGGATCAGGGCCCGATGCGCCTGCTCGCTCCACAATTCGAACTTGTCGCCCATACCGAGCAATACCGCCTTCTTCTCAATGCCCACCGCACCGCGGTGGCTGGCGGGGATGCTGATGCGACCGTTGCCGTCCAGCTCGAGATGGGCGGCCGAACCGACCAGCTTCTGCTGCAACAGGCGCACGACGCGCTGGGTGTTGGGCTTGGACATCACATCGTCGCGGACCCGCTCCCATTCCGACTCTGCGTACAGCCACAGGCAGCCGGCTTCGAACGGGTTGTAGGTCAGCACGAGACGGTTGTTGCTGGCGCGCGCGACGAGGTCGCGGTAAGCGGTGGGAACCGCCATGCGCCCTTTGTCGTCAACTGTGATGGCCGTCTCGCCCTGGAACACGACGCGTGCACCTATCCTTCGCCCGGTGAAACATTGAACCACGAAAACCCACAAAACACCCGGATTTCCCTCTGATGCCCACCTTAGCAGCGGCCCGAAGGTTGTCAACAACTTTTCAGCAGGGAAATCGCCAGCCGCATCAATGGCTTGCAACAACCTTTAGAGAATTGTTCAAGGCTTATCCACAAGTTGCTGATCCGTCTCAATTTTTGAGATTGAACGGAAGTTCAGGGCTGTGGACAGCGCGTGAAACATCGGCCGCGCATTCATCCAAAACGGGCCGGAAGCGGCGCCAGACTGCGCAAACCGTGCACAATGAGGCCATGTGCCTGCTCGCTCTTGGCTGGATGCACCACCCGCGCTGGTGGCTGGTGATGACCGGCAACCGTGATGAGTTCCACGCCCGCCCGACGGCGGCGCTGGCCCCCTGGCAAGATGAGACCTCCGTCATCGGCGGACGCGACCTGCGCTCCGGTGGTGGCTGGGCTGGGGTCGGCGCCTCGGGCCGGATGGCGGTGGTCACCAATGTGCGTGATCCGCTGGCCGCACAGACCGGCCCCTCGCGTGGTGCACTGGTGGCCGACTTCCTGCGTGGTCGTGATGCCGCCGCCGTGCATATCGACCGACTGGCGACCGTGGCCAGCGCCTACGCCCCGTTCAACCTCCTGCTGGCCGATGGCGACAGCCTGGAATACCTGGGCAACCACCCCGCCGAACGGCAGCGCCTGGGCCCGGGCGTGCATGGCATGTCCAATGGCGCGCTTGACGCGCCTTGGCCGAAGACCCGCAGGTTGATGGCCGCCCTTGAACACTGGCTGCAGGAAGACGGGGTCAGATCCCTTTCGCAAAGCGAAAGGGATCTGACCCCAGACCTGACCCCACTCTGGGATGCCCTGGCTGACGAGCACCGCCCCGCCGACAGCGACCTGCCCGACACCGGCATCGGCCTGGAGCGTGAGCGCTGGCTGAGCCCGGCCTTCATCCGCGGCGACGACTACGGCACCCGCGCCAGCACCGTGCTGCTGATCGACGCCGACGGGCATGGGCAGATCCATGAACGTCGCTTTGGCCCACAGGGCGCACCCAGCGGACAGAGCCACGTCATTTTCTGACCTGGTCGTGCCGGCCGCTGACGGGAATCTCTTTCCGGCAAGGTAGTGCCGGCCGCTGGCCGGCAACCTCGGGATCTTCGGATGCACCACACAGTTGCCGGCCAGCGGCCGGCACTACCGGGCATCGTGTTGTCGCGATCCACATGGCAGCAGCCGTCACCACGGCGTGCCGATAGCGTCATTCAGCTTGCCGAAGCAGCGCCATTCCGCCCGTGCCACAAGGCATCCGCCGCTGCGGCCCTCCGCCTGTGCCCTTTTTGCGTTTGGCACTGTGTCTATAAATGTCGCCCGCAACCTTCCAGGGTAGTCCTGCCCGGCGCCATGCCGCGCGATCCACATTCACAAGGAGGCCCCATGCGCCGCATCCTCATCCTGCTCGTCACCCACCTGCTCACCCTCGGCCTGGGCTTCGGCCTGGGCGTCTACCTCCTGCCGATCCTGATCGCCCCCGATGACCCGCCGGCGGCGCAGGTGCAGGCGGCCATGGGTGATGCCACTTACCACACCACCTTCCGCCGCGACCTCAAGGGCAGCGATGCGGTGCACTGGGCCGAAGGCAAGGTCAGCGTCAGCGCCACCCAGGTCGCCTTCGACGGCAAGATGGGCCCGGGCCCGGACTACAAGGTCTACCTGGTTCGCGACTTCGTCGACAACAAGGCCGACTTCCTGAAGATCAAGGCAAAGGCCCAGCGCATCGGCGAGGTGAAAACCTTCAACCGTTTCCTGGTGGACGTGCCCGACAACGTGGACGTGGACGACTACACCACGGTGGTGGTGTGGTGTGAACGCTTCTCGCAGTTCATTTCCGCGGGCCAGTACCGCACGCAGGGCTGAGGACCGAGCGACGTCGAGGTAGTGCCGGCCACTGGCCGGCACTCTGTCCGCCCTGCAGGCATCGTGAAGCTGCCGGCCAGCGGCCGGCACTACCGATGCGCGGTTCACGCATATAGAAGAAAGAGGCGGAGCCGGCCGATAAGCCGGGTTCTGTCGTGGACAGTCATTCCTCTAGGCGTTACGTCACCGCAACGCTCAAGCAACCTACCCGGATCCAACGCGGGCCGCGCCAAAGGATCCCTATTTGGTCTTGCTCCAGGTGGGGTTTGCCGTGCCGGTCTGTTGCCAGACTCGCGGTGCGCTCTTACCGCACCATTTCACCCTTACCGGCCTTCCGAAGAAGACGTAGGCGGTATCTTTCTGTTGCACTTTCCGTCGGCTTGCGCCGCCCAGGCGTTACCTGGCACCTTGCCCTATGGAGCCCGGACTTTCCTCGGCACCCCCGAAGGGATGACGCGACTGTCTGGCCGGCTCCGCCAGCGCGTATTCTAGCGTACATGGGCACTTCCTGCCCGTCGCGTTCTGGTAGCGCCGGGCCATGCCCGGCGGCTGTTCGATGCCGCGCTACGCGCTCGCCGGGCATGGCCCGGCGCTACCGATCAGGACCCGTACAACGCCTTGCGCGGTGCGCCGGTCAACTCGGCGGCCAGCTTGGCAGCGGTCGACGGCGGCAGGTGCTCGCTGAGCTTGGCGTAGACCTGGCGGCCATGGGCCAGCTGCGCTTCCTCGTCATCACCGGCGCCCTGCACCATCACCACGAACTCGCCCTTGCGCTGGTTGTCATCGGCCTCAACCTTGGCCAACAGACCGGCCAGGTCACCATCGAGCACGGTCTCGAACAGCTTGGTCAACTCGCGGGCCAACACCGCCGGGCGCTCACCGCCGAAGATCGCCGCCATGTCGGCCAGCGATTCGGCGATGCGGTGCGAGGATTCGTAGAACACCATGGTGCGTACTTCACCGGCCAACGCCTGCAGGCGGTCGCGGCGACCGCTGGCCTTGGCCGGCAGGAAGCCCTCGAAGCTGAAGCGGTCGCTGGGCAGGCCGGCCACGCTCAGCGCGGCGATGGCGGCGCAGGCGCCGGGAATCGGGCTGACCTTGATGCCTGCCGCACGCGCGGCACGCACCAGGCGGAAACCGGGATCGCTGACCAGCGGGGTGCCCGCATCGCTGACCAGTGCCAGCGACTCGCCGGCCTGCAGGCGCGAGACCAGGCGCTGGGCCAGGGCCTCTTCGTTGTGTTCATGCAGGGCCACCAGCGGCTGCTGGATGCCGAAATGGGACAGCAGCTGGCCGCTGCGACGAGTGTCTTCGGCACAGATGGCCGCCACCGAACGCAGCACCTCCTGCGCGCGCGGGCTCAGATCGGCCAGGTTGCCGATCGGGGTGGCGACGACGTACAGGGTTGGGACACTCATTTCAGCGGTACTCACGGGGCAAGGGTAGAATCGTAGCGTGTACCCGGCCAAGGCCGCTGCCCTCATCGCATGGACCCGATCATGAACAAGCCCGCCGCACGGATCTCCGCCCTGTCGTTGTCGCTGATGCTGCTGGCCGGCTGTGCCACCACCAGCCTCACCAGTGCACCCGAATCGCCGGCCCAGAGCCAGGCGCTGGCACTGATCGAACAGGGCAAGCCGCGCGACGCCGCACTGCAGCTGGAAGCCCTGGCCGCCACCCTGCGCGGCGGTGCCCGCAGCAACGCGCTGGCCGACGCGGCCTGGGCCTGGCACCTGGCTGGCGACAGCGCGCGCGCGCGCAGCCTGCTGGGCCAGCTCACCGCCCGCCAGCTGTCCGGCGCCAGCCTGCAGCGTTACCAGTTGACCGGCGCCGAGCTGGCGCTGGCCGACAAGCAACCGGCGCAGGCACTGGCACTGCTGAAGGACCATGCCGACAGCGTTGCGGTCGGCCTGCGCACACGCTGGCTGCTGGCCCGCGCCCAGGCCCTGCAGGGCACCGGCGATGCATTCGGCGCTGCCAACGAGCGTGCCCGCGCCCATGCCGGCCTGACCGGCAGCGCGCGCAGCGAGAACCAGGCTGCAATCTCCGGCCTGCTCGGCACCCTCGACGATGCCACCCTGCGCAGCCGTGCCGCCGCATTGCCGGCCAACGATCCGCTGTACAACTTCGCCGGCCGTGCGCTGATCGCACGTGGCCTGCCGCTGCCGCGCCCGTTCGACCGCGACGGCGCAGCCCAGTTCGACACCAGCAAGCGCCCGCCGGCGATGAGCGACGGCTACCGCCCGCCGGCCAAGCTGGCGGTGCTGCTGCCGCTCAGTGGTCGCCTGGCCACCGCCGCGCAGCCGGTGCGCGATGGCCTGCTGAGCGCCTACTACGGTGAAAGCCGTCGCCGCCCGGACATCAATTTCTTCGACACCGCCGGCACCCCGGCCGGCGCCCTCGCTGCCTACGACAAGGCCGTCGCCTCCGGTGTCGACTTTGTGGTCGGTCCGCTGGGCCGCGACGAGGTGGACGCGGTGTATGGCCGCCAGCAGTTGCAGGTACCGGTGCTGGCGCTGAACCGCGGCAAGGATGCACCGCCGGCCGGCAGCGCTGGTTTCTCGCTGGCACCGGAAGACGACGGCATCGTCGCCGCCGAGTACCTGCGTGGCCGCGAACGCAACCGCGCGCTGGTGATCAGCAGCAATGACGACACCGGCCGTCGTTCCGCCGCTGCCTTCGCACAGCGTTTTGCCCAGCGCGGCGGCCAGGTCGTGGCTACCTTCAACGTCAGCGATGCCGTCGGTGATGTCGGCGCGCAGGTGCGCAATGCCGGCCAGGTCGACGCCGTGTTCCTTGCCGTGCGCGCGCCGCAGGCCCGCCTGCTGGCGCCGCAGCTGGCGTTGGCCGGTGCCGGTGGCGCCACCCGCGTCGGCACCTCGCAGCTGACCGTCGGCAGCGGCAAGGTGGAAGAAGACGTGGCGCTGGACGGCATCGTCTACCCGAACGAAGCCTGGAACGTGCGCAGCGTGTCCGGCCTGCCCTCGGCCAGCCAGGTGGCCAGCACCCTGCCCAGCGCACGCGGTGCGGCCGGCCGCCTGTTCGCCTTCGGTGCCGATGCCTGGAAGATCACCGCCTACCTGGACAAGCTGTCCAACGAAGGCGGCCTGGACGGTGCCACCGGCACCCTGTTCCTGGACAGCAACGGCAACATCCTGCGCCAGCCGGCTTGGTCGACCTTCAATGGCGGCCGGCCGATGCCGATCGTCGGTGGTCGCTGAGCGCAGCCAACGGGGCTCGGCGGTGGAAGCCGCCGCCGAGCAGCATCTGCAACAGGCCGGGCTGCAGCCGCGTGCGCGCAACGTGCGTTATCGCGGCGGTGAACTGGACCTGGTGATGGACGATGCCGGCACCGTGGTGTTCGTGGAAGTGCGCTACCGCGCACGCTCCGATTTCGGTGGCGGCGCCGCTTCGGTGGATGCGCGCAAATGCCGGCGCCTGGCGCATGCCGCGCAGCTGTACCTGCAGGACAACCCGGCACTGGCCAATGCGCCCTGCCGTTTCGATGTGGTTGAAGCCAGTGGTGAACCGCCGCAGCTGCGGTGGCTGCGTGATGCATTCCGGCTGGATGACTGCTGATGGTTACCGTCCGCTCTGGTAGAGGCCGACCTTGGTCGGCGCTTCTGTGCCAACCAAGGTTGGCACCTGCCAGAGCGCAGCCTGGCCGGCACTACCACGGTGCGTGACTGATGCCTTCTATCATCACCCATGCCGCTGTGCCGCTGGCGCTGTGGTGCGCCGCTGATCGTGGCCGCATTCCGCCGCGCCTGCTGGCGGCCGGGGTGATCGCGGCGATGCTGCCCGATGCCGATGTGCTGGCCTTTGCACTACACATTCCCTATGCCGATGCGTTCGGACATCGCGGTGCCAGCCATTCGTTGCTGTTTGCCTGCGTGCTGGCGGCGTTGGCCGCGGTGTTGGCGTTCTTTGGTAGCCGCCGATCCTGGTCGGCACCACACAGCTCCGGTAGTCGCCGACCTTGGTCGGCGCTTCTGTGCCAACCAAGGTTGGCACCTACCGAAGAGGCAATGGCACGCTCTGGTAGCAGCCGACCTTGGTCGGCGGTTCCGTGCCAACCAAGGTTGGCACCTACCTTGCAAGCAGCGACACTCGTCTTCGTCTGTGCCGCCAGCCATCCGCTGCTGGATGCGATGACCTCCGGTGGCCTCGGCGTTGCGCTGGCCTGGCCGTGGAGTGAACAACGCTTCTTCGCACCGTGGCGACCGATCCGCGTTTCACCGTTTGCCCCACAGTTCTTCAGCGCACGCGGCGTGGCTACCCTGCTCTCCGAACTGCGCTGGGTGTGGCTGCCGCTGGCCGGCGCCGTTGTTGCCTGGAAACTGATCCAACCCGCTCCCGTTGCCCCACGAGATCCGTCATGAGTCCTGCCCTGCCTGCTGCACTGGTTGCCGAACTGTCCGCCCTGCTGGGCAAGGAGGGCTGGCGCATGGATGACAGCGCGCTGGAGGCGAACGCGCAGGACAACTCATGGCGTCACCAGCGTCCCGCAGCGGTGGCGCTGCCGGCCGACATCGAACAGGTGCAGGCATTGGTGCATGCCTGCCGCGCGCATGGCGTGGCGCTGGTCGCGCGCGGTGCCGGTACCGGCACTACCGGTGCCGCCGTCCCACAGCCGGGCAGCATCGTGCTGTCGTTCACCCGCATGAATCGCATCGTCGAGATCCGCGCCGGTGATCGTTGCGCGGTCGTGCAGCCGGGTGTGCTCAATGGCACCCTGCAGCAGGCGCTGGCCCCGCATGGCCTGTTCTGGGCACCGGACCCTTCCAGCGCCGAGATCTGCAGCATCGGCGGCAACCTCGCCTGCAACGCAGGTGGCCCACGCGCGGTGAAGTACGGCACCAGCCGCGACAACGTGCTGGGCCTGGTGGCAGTGACCGGCACCGGCGACGTGATCCGCTGCGGCGGCGCCTACACCAAGGACGCCACTGGCTACGACCTCACGCACCTGCTGGTGGGCAGCGAAGGCACGCTGGCATTGATCGTGGAAGCCACCCTGAAACTGACCCCGCTGCCGGTCAGCCAGGCTGGTCTGCGCGTGCTGTACCGCGATGCTGATGCCGCCGCTGCCGCAGTGTCGCGGTTGATGTCACAGCCTGTGGTACCGACCCGCCTCGAGTTCATGGACGCGCGCAGCCTGGAGCTGCTGCGCCTCAATGGCGCCGACGTGCCGGAGGCCGGCGCGATGCTGCTGGTCGAAGCCGATGGTGACCACGACACCCTGCCCTACCTGCTGCAGGCGCTGGCCAGCGCTGCGGAAGGCGACGGCATGATCGAGCTGGACGTGGCGATGGAAGGCCGCGCGCGTGACCAGCTGTGGGCCGCACGCAAGGCGCTGTCGCCCGCGCTGCGCAGCGTTGCGCCGGGCAAGATCAATGAGGATGTGGTGGTACCGGTGTCGCGCATTCCGGAACTGGTGGCCGGCGTGCAGGCACTGGCACGTGACTACGCACTCACCATCGTCACCTTCGGCCATGCCGGCAACGGCAACCTGCACGTCAACATCCTCTACCACCCGGATGATGCCGACGAGAACGCGCGCGCGCATGCCGCGCTGCCAAAGATCTTCGAGCTGACGCTGGCGTTGGGCGGCACGCTGTCGGGGGAACACGGCATTGGCCTGGCCAAGCGAGATTTCATGGCGAAGGCCTTCACCGCAGAAACGCTGGCGACGATGCGAGCGATCAAGGCCGCGCTGGACCCGGACGGCATCCTCAACCCCGGCAAGGTGCTGCCGCCGGTGTAGTGCCACTGCCAATGTGTTGACGACGACCCGCAGGCGCCCTGCCCAGCTGGAGGCGCCGCACTGTGCCCGCTACGGACCTTCACGCTGCCAGCCGTCAACTGAAGCTCCATCCGGTGTCCAGTGTGCTTTGCAACTTGTTGCATGGGAAAACTGCGCCTTTGCCAGGAACATATCGCCAACAGCACCACACAGCTCTGACCCACGCCCGCCGTGAGCGCCAGCTGCCTGGTCCAGCGAGCCTGCAGTGACAGCACCATCGGCATCTCTGTGAGCCGTTGGCAACCGCCGAACGGGTTGGGTCGAAGCAACAGCGCCCACGCCCTGCGAACAAGGATGCCGAGATGTACAAGCCTCTCTATCCCCATGTCATCACCACTCTTGGCGAAGCCGCTGCGCGCCTGCCACATGACCTCGCGCCGATCCTGGAGCAGGCCCTGGCCGCGGCCAACGATGCGCGGTCGCTGGCAACGGTCACGTGTGAGTCCTGCCTGCAGCAGCGTCGCGGCAGGCAGCCGCAGGCTGACTGAGTACTGGGTGTGCAGTTGCAGGCAGCTTAGCGACATTTGTAGAGCCGAGCCCATGCTCGGCTGCCATGGGGCACATCGCGATGAAAGCCGCGCTTCGCGCGTGAGCCGAGCGTAGGCTCGGCTCTGCAGCGTCGATGTCATCCAGCAACCGCGCACCGATACGGCAGCACCCGATCATGCCCGGCGGTTTCAGTCGCGTGGCAGCGCCGGGCCATGTCCGGCGTTCCGGATCAGGCGAAGTGCTGGTAACCGCCGTTGGCGGCTTCGCCATCCAAGTGCACGCCCTGCCCTTCGGCGATGCGGCCGATGCGGGTGAGCGGCACGTCCAGCGATTCGGCCAGGTAGTGCAGCGCGTCGCGCTGGTCGGCAGCGGCGGTGAAGCACAGCTCGTAGTCGTCGCCACCGCGCAGTGCGCAGTCGCGCGCATCGTCGCGGCCGAGCAGCTCACGCAGCGCGTGCGAGATCGGCAACGAGTCGGCATCCACATGCGCGGCCACGCTGCTGCGCGTGGCGATATGGCCCAGATCGGCCAGCAGGCCGTCGGACACATCCACCGCTGCATGCGCAAAGGCACGCAGCCGCAGGCCGAGGGTGACCCGCGGCGTCGGCCGCAGCAGGCGCAGGCGCAGGCTTTCGTAGTCGGCCAGCAACGTGGCGGTGGCGACGCTCAATGCGGCCTGCTGCCAGAGGCGCAGCGCACCGGCGGCATCGCCGAGTGTGCCGCTCACCCAGATGTCATCGCCAAGCTGCGCGCGGTCGCGACGCAGGGCCTGGCCACGACCGACCTGGCCCATCGCGGTCACCGACAACGACAGTGGGCCACGCGTGGTGTCGCCACCGATCAGCGCGATGTCGTGCTGGTCGGCCAGTGCGAAGAAGCCATCGGCGAACGCATCGATCCAGTCTTCAGAAGCTTCCGGCAACGACAGCGCCAGCGTGCACCAGGCCGGGCGTGCACCCATCGCTGCGAGATCGGAGAGGTTGACCGCCAGCGTCTTCCAACCGATATCGAACGCAGGGGTCTCGACTGGGAAGTGCACCCCGCTGTTGAGCGTATCGGCGGTGACCACCAGTTGCTCATTGGCGCGCGGCTGCAGCAGCGCAGCGTCGTCGCCGATGCCGAGCAGGATGTCGTCGCGCTCGAGGGTGCGGGCGCGGATGCGGTCGATGAGGGCGAATTCGGCCAGGGACATGGGGCGCTCCCGCTGTTGTACGTGCCGCGCAAGGCGCGGTGGGCGGTAGTGCCGGCCGCTGGCCGGCAACCTCAGGATCCCTGCAGCTGCCGGCCAACGGCCGGCACTACCACAGGCGGGTCAGTGACCCGATTCGACCTTGCGCAATTCCACGGCGGCACGATCCAGCACGCCGTTGACGTAGGTATGGCCGTGTTCGGAACCAAAACGCTTGGCCGATTCGATGGCTTCGTTGATCACTACGCGGTACGGCACGTCCAGGCGGTAGCGCAGCTCATAACCGGCCAGGCGCAGCACGGCGCGTTCGATCGCATCCACTTCTTCAATGCCACGGTCCAGGTACGGGCCGAGGGCCTCGTCGATGTCGCGGCGGTTGTCGAGCACGCCATGCATCAGTGCCTCGAAATAGGCCAGATCGGCAATTTCGCGGGCCTGCTCGTGGGCGAACTGGGCGATCAGCGACTGCGCGTTGCCGCCGGAGATCTGCCAGGCATAGATGGCCTGCACGGCACGACGGCGCGCGCGCGAGCGCAGCACCGGGTCGACGCCATCGCGGCGGACGGGCTTACCGGAGGGCTTGCCCTGGGTGTTCTTGTTCATGGCAGTTGCTCCAGCAGGTTGACCATTTCCAATGCGGCGAGTGCGACTTCCTCGCCCTTGTTGCCATGGCTGCCGCCTGCGCGGGCCTCGGCGTCTTCGGCGCGTTCAACCGCCAGCACGCCGTTCAGTACCGGCACGCCGAAGTCCAGCTGCACGCGCATCAGGCCTTCGGCGCAGCGGTCGGCCACGTGTTCGTAGTGGCGGGTATCGCCACGGATCACGCAGCCCAGGGTGAGGATGGCGGCGTGCTCATGGGCAGCGGCCAGACGCGCGGCGACCAGCGGCAGTTCCCAGGCACCCGGTACGCGGATCACGTCGATGTTGGCTTCGGCAATGCCGTTGCCGGCCAGGCTCTGGCGTGCGCCAGCGACCAGCGTGTCGGTGATGCGGGCATTCCAGCGGCTGGCCAGGATGGCGAAGCGCGCCGATTCGGGAGTGCGAAGATCGCCTTCGTAGTGGCTCATATGCGGCTTGGGGGACTCGATAAGGGGGTAATTCTAGCGTGGATGGGCCCCGGCCGTGGTTGGCGGGGGCCTGCAGGGTGTGCCGACCAACGGTCGGCACTACCCATTACAGGGTAACCGTCTCCACCACTTCCAGGCCGTACCCGGCCAGCCCGATCTGGCGACGCGGGGTGCCCAGTACCCGCAGCTTGCCCAAGCCCAGGTCGGACAGGATCTGCGCGCCGGCACCATTGCGGCGCCACTGGCTCACGTCCTTGTCCTTGCCCGGTACCACCGGCGCCGGCTGCTGGCGCAGGCGGGCCAGCAGGGCCTCGCCGTCGCGCGGGGCCGACAGCACCACCATCACGCCCGCGCCCTCGGCATCGATGGCGCGCAGGGCATCGGTGGCGGCCACGCCGAAGTCGTCACGGCGCCAGTGCAGCAGGTCGGCCAGCGGGTTTTCCACCTGTACACGGACAAGGGTCGGGGTGTCCGCATCCGGGGTGCCGCGCACCAGCGCGAAATGCACGTCGTGGGCGATGCGATCGCGGTAGGTCACCAGCTTGAACGGGCCGAACTCGGTCTCGATCTCGCGCTCGTCCACGCGCTCGACGGTCTTTTCGGTGGCCAGGCGGTAGGCGATCAGGTCGGCGATGGAGCCCATCTTCAGGCCGTGCTCGCGGGCGAACACTTCCAGTTCCGGGCGGCGCGCCATGCTGCCATCCGGGTTCAGGATCTCCACAAGCACTCCGGCCGGTTCCAACCCGGCCAGCATGGCCATGTCCACGGCCGCCTCGGTGTGGCCGGCGCGGGTCAGCACGCCGCCCGGCTGGGCGATCAGCGGGAAGATGTGGCCCGGCTGGTGCAGGTCCGACGGCTTGGCATTGGGCTTCACCGCAGTACGGATGGTATGCGCGCGGTCATGCGCCGAGATGCCGGTGGTGACACCCTCGGCGGCCTCGATGCTGACCGTGAAATTGGTCTGGAACTGCGCGGTATTGGCCTGCACCATCGGCGCCAGGCCGAGATCGGCGGCGCGGGTACGGTTCAGCGGCAGGCACACCAGGCCACGGCCATGGGTGACCATGAAGTTGATGTCGCTGGCCTTGACCAGCTCGGCGGCCATGATCAGGTCGCCTTCGTTCTCGCGGTCTTCGTCATCGACGATGACGACCATGCGGCCCAGGCGGATGTCTTCCAGGATCTCCGGAATCGGGGCGAAATTCATGCTGCATCTCCATGCGGGTGCTGACCGTTGGCCGGCACACTGATCAGGCGCTCCACGTATCGGGCGACCAGGTCGATTTCAAGGTTGACCGCACTGCCCACGCCCGCGGCGGAGAAGGCGGTGTTGGCCACGGTGTGCGGGATCAGGGCGACTTCGAAGCCCTCATCATCCACTTCGTTGACGGTGAGGCTGACGCCGTCCACGCAGATCGAGCCCTTCTTGGCGATGTAGCGGCGCAGCGCGGCCGGCGCGGCGAATCGCCAGCGCTGGGCGCGCGCGTCTTCGTGGATGGACAGTACCTGGCCGAGGCCGTCCACGTGGCCGCTGACCAGATGGCCGCCGAGGCGGTCGGTCGGGCGCATGGCGCGTTCAAGGTTGATGACCGCCCCTTCGGACAGCTGGCCGAGCGTGGTCAGGCCCAGGGTCTCGGTGGACGCGTCAGCCTGGAAGCTGCTGGCGTCGAACGCGATGACGGTGAGGCAGACGCCGTTGATGGCGATGCTCTCGCCCATCTGCACGTTGTCGAACGGCAGGTTTCCGACATTGAAGGTGAAGCGGACATCGCCGCCGATGGATTCGCGTGCGGCCAGACGGCCGACGCCTTCGATGATTCCAGTAAACAAGTAACGTTCTCCGCGAAAAGTGAGCGAAAAACGCCGCAAGGCAAACAGGCGGGCGCAGGGCCACAAAGGCCCTGTAGCACCGTCTTCTTTCATCCGGACTATACCGTCGGCTCCGGCATTGGACCGGATCTGCTGACCCCCGGCGGTAAGGCCGGAGCGCTCGCGGGCTCGTGCTTGCGCACCTACCGCCGGTGGGGAATCGCACCCCGCCCTGAAGACGTTTGTGTACCGGCGAACCGGCCGGCGTAGTGTACCAGCCCCCGCTGAACAGGGTGGATGACGGGGTCGGATCCCTTTCCGCAGGAAAGGGCTCTGACCCCCAATGGGTCCGTGGCAGCGCAGGGGGTCAGAGCCGTTCTCCTCTGGAAAACGGATCCGACCCCGGCCAAATCTGCCGCAGGCTGTGACGGCCGTCGCTCGCAATCTGTAAAAATTTCATTAACATGCGCACCGGACGACATGAGGTCGCCACGGGCCGCCCGCTGGGCAGGTCCGCTAATGGACTGAAATTCACAGGAATTCCCATGCGCAAGATCCTGATCGTGGCCGCTCTGCTGGCCGCCGCTCCGTTCACGGCTTCGGCTGACGCCCTGAGCTACACCTACGTCGAAGGCGGCTGGACGCAGGTCAAGGTTGACGACAACGCACTGGACGACCCGAAGGTTGACGGTGGCTACCTGCGTGGCTCGGTCGCCGTGGCCGAGCAGGTCTACGTGTTCGGTGGCTGGTCGCGCACCAGCAAGACCTATCACTACAGCGACGGTTCGCTGAAGGTTGAACTGAATCAGCCGGAGCTGGGCATCGGCTACCACATGCCGTGGACCGACCGCGTCGACTTCACCGCCGACATTGCCTGGGTGCGCCAGAACGCTGAACTGACCGATCGTTACGACGGCTACAGCGACCGCTACAAGGACCACACCAACCTGGCCCGCGCCACCATGGGCATCCGCGGCAAGCCGTCGCGCATGACCGAAGCCTGGGCCAAGGCCGGTTACATGGACGGCGGCAACAACTACAAGGGCACCTGGGTCGGCACCATCGGTGGCCAGATCAACTTCACCAAGACCTGGGGTCTGGTGGGCGAGATCTCCGGCTACCGCGACGTTACCCAGTACTCGGCCGGCGTCCGCGCCAGCTTCTGATCCAACGATCGCTCCTCGTCGTGCGATCGAACGGGCCCCGCAAGGGGCCCGTTTTTTTGGCCGACATACACGACCTCGTGACCCCATCGCGCCATCGAAAGCCCACGCAGATGCGCTAGGCTTGCGCGCCTCTGGAACAGGAAAACACCGTCATGAAGACCCCCACCCGTACTCTGCTGGCCAGCATGCTGCTGTGCGCGCCGCTGATCGCCACGGCCGCCCCGGCCACGCTGTCGCCCGAACAGGCGTTCGACCTGTATGCACGCACCCTGCTGGAAGACGACGCGACCGCCACGCGCGCGCTCAACGACGCACTGAAACCGGCATTCGAAGGCCAGGACGCTGTGACCCCGAACCCGGGTGCGCTGGCCAAGGCATTGGCCGAACCCTGGCAGACCGTACTGGCCAGCACCGGCGCCAAGGTCGACGCTGCAGCCACCGAAGCGCTGTATGCCAAAGCGCTGCGTGATTCGAAGTGCCGCGCGACCAAGAGCGTAATCGAAGACAACGAATACGTTGAAGACCAGAAGCTGGCGCGGATCACCTACAGCTGCCAGCTGCCCGACCTGGGCAAGGTGCGCCCGCTGTTCGCTGCCAGCCTTGCATCCGACGCCAGCCCGGCCTCGCGCAAGCAGTTCACCGATGCCTACACCCAAGCGCTGCAGAGTGGCGCGCGCGTGCCGGTCAGCGGCACCTTCACCCTGTACCCGGCCAAGGACAACGGCTACTGGTACAGCGGTAACTTCGATGATCTGGTGGGCACCGTGACCGGCGCGCTGGCACCGTTCGAGGACTGGATGCAGGACGCGCAGGCGGCCAACGCGCCGAAGGTGACCGGCGTACCGGGCTGCGACCTGCTGCTGCAGCAGCATCGTGCCTGCGTGGCGAAGATCGCACCGGACCAGATCAGCGGTGTGGACGCCATGGCCGAGGAACTGAAGGCCAAGGCCCAGGTGCAGTCGGCCGATGAGATGACGCAGGAGTGCAAGGCACTGCGCCCGATCGCCGAGATGATGTGGACCGACGAGTGCGCGTAAGCCACCTGTAGAGCCGAGCCCACGCTCGGCTCGTGGTCACGGATGACGACTGCATCCGCACTTTCAGAACCGTTGCATGGCCCTGTGTTGCCTGCATGGTCAATGCTGTTGCCCTCTTCCACCGGGGCAACCGCATGAAACACCGCACGACGTCGACCATGGTCATGCTGATGGCGCTGATGGCGCTGCTGGCGTTGACGGCGTGCGGGCAAGCCAAAGTACCCAAGTCCAGGATTACGACCTTCTCGGTCATCCCAGCGGTTGCCTTCGAGTCAACCCTGCTGAGCGACAGGCAGCTGGATGCGTGGATGAGCGAAGACGACGACTGCCACGCGTTCCTGATGTATCACGATCAGTGCGCAGTGCTGGTATTGCCGCATGAGTACGACGACGGTTTTACCCGTCACCAGCTGCGATTGAAGGCGAAGAACCTGCCGGGCGAGGTACTGGGCGCGTACTGCCGCAACCTGCATGCGCTGTGGAAGCAGCAGTGGAAGGGCCAGTGCCCCATCGGCGAAGAAGACGACGAGGATGCCTGACGACAAGGGCGTCGCCCCTGCTTCGCGTCATTCCCTCAAGGGCGCAGCAGCAGCCTGATGTCCTCACCGACCTGACGCTGGTCAACCACACGCAGGCGACGCTGCTGGTCCATGGCATCGATACCGAGACCGGCCAGCAGCGGACGACCGTTATCGCCCAGCAGCGTGGGCGCCTGATACAGCAGCAGTTCGTCCACCCAGCCGCCGCGCAGCAAGGCACCGGCCAGCGTCGCACCGGCTTCGGTATGCACTTCGTTGATGCCGCGTTCGGCCAGCAGTGCCAGCACCGCGCCAAGATCGAGACGGCCGTCAGCACTGGGCACGCTGGCAAATTCTGCGTCGGCCGCATCCGGTGCACTCACTGCAGCAGCGTGCAGATACAGCGTCGGTGCCCCGCCCTCGCGCACACGGCTGCATTCGAGCGAACGCAGGCGCGAATCCAGCACCACGCGCAGTGGTGGCATCACCTCGGTATCGGCCAGGCGCACGGTCAGCATCGGATCATCAGCCAGCACCGTGTCGGCGCCGGTGAGGATCGCACCCGCACGCGCGCGCCAGTGCTGCACGTCTTCGCGCGCGGCCGGCCCGGTGATCCACTTGGAGCTGCCATCGGCCATCGCGGTACGGCCATCGAGGCTGGCGGCCAGCTTCACCCGCAACCACGGTCGGTTGCGCTCCACGCGCGACAGGAAGCCCTTGTTGAGCTCACGCGACTGCGCCGCCATCAGCCCTTCGGCGACCTCGATGCCGGCATTGCGCAGCAGATCGAAGCCACCACCATCGACCTTCGGGAACGGATCGCGCATCGCGGCAACGACGCGCGACACGCCCGCTTCGATCAGGGCCAGCGCACACGGCGGCGTACGACCGTAGTGTGCGCAGGGTTCCAGCGTGACGTAGGCGGTGGCACCACGAGCCTCGCTGCCGGCCTCGCGCAGCGCGAACACTTCGGCGTGCGGTCCACCGGCGCGCTGGTGCCAGCCCTGCCCGACCACACGTTCGCCGTGGGCGATCACGCAGCCGACCATCGGGTTGGGGCGGGTGGTGTAGGCGGCACGCTCGGCCAGACGCAGTGCGTTGGCCATGTGCAGGTGGTCAAGGACGGAGAACGGGGTGGTCATGCGGCCATGGTAACGCCGCCGGTGTGGATGCACGCCATCAGTGCCAACCAACGGTTGGCACCCACCAAGGCAGAGGCGGTCAGCCCTTCTTCTTCTTGGTCAGGGCAATCACATCGCCCAGCAGCTGCAGCTGTTCGGTACTGGAGGGCAGATCGCGCTCCAGCTTCTCGATCTCCTCGCGGAAATCGGCCACGTCCTCGAAGCTGCGGTACACCGAGGCAAAGCGCACATAGCCGACATGATCCAGCTTGCGCAGTTCGTTCATGACGAACTCGCCGACCTTGATCGAGGGTACTTCGCGCTCGCCGCTGATGCGCAGCTGGTGGACCACCGCACGCACCGCCGCTTCGATCTTGTCTTCGGCCACGGCACGCTTCTGCAGCGCGCGGTCGAAGCCAGCGCGGACCTTGCGCTGGTCGAACGCCTCGCGGGTGCCATCGCTCTTGACGATGGCCGGCAGCTTCAGCTCCACCGTCTCCATGGTGCTGAAGCGCTCGCCACAGGCTTCGCATTCACGCCGACGACGGATCGTCGCGCCGTCTTCGGAGACGCGCGAGTCGATGACCCGGGTATCGGCATGTTGGCAGAAGGGGCAATGCATGGAACGCCTGGCTCAGGGAGTACCTATTGCCACGGTCATGGCAGCGTCGCAAAGGTACCTGAGAAAGGGCGTAGCAGCAAATGCTGTCTGCGCGGAAGCGCCTGCGTTTCAGCCAATCAGAGCGTCCAACGAGGTCTGGACTACCCGCTCAACCGGGTGCGGGCGGCACCGAGGCCGCGCGAGCCCAACGCAACCACGCCAGATGCCCCGCCATCATCAGCAGCGGCGGGCCGAACCCAAGGAAGGCCAGGGTCGAGATCTCCCCGCGCTTGAAGGTGAAGTACAGCGTGGCGGCGACCACGCCCAGCGCAGCCAGGGCCCCAAGCGCCAGACCCACCCAGGCGACAACCGGCGATTGGCGCAGGCCGGCAAGACCACGCCACAGGAAGAGTCCGCTCAGCCACAGCCAGGACAGCAGGCCAAGAATTCCGGCCGACGACCACAGCAGCAGGATCCTGTGCTCGTCGCCGGTCAGGTACTTGCCATCCCATACGACCATCAGCCCCAGCACGGCACCCGTGCCGCCGGCGGCTACGGTGGGCAGGCCCACCAGCAGGCCGGCGATCGCCATCCAGCGTTTGTGCAGACGCTCATCCATGCAGTCGATTTCCTTCCATGGGCCGTGTCATTCGCGGCGTTTGAGCCATACCAGCATCGCGGCCGGCACCAGCATCGACGGGCCCAACAGCAACAGGCTGATGCCTTCGGCGTGCACGGTGGCGCTCCACCACAGCGCCAGCCCCAGCGGCGGCAAGGCGGCGAGACCGCCCGCCAGCAGCATCCACCACCAGAGGCGGTGCACCTGCATCCCGGCACGCCCCTGCAGCAGAAAACCCGCGCTGAGCCACAACCAGGCCAGGCAGCCGGCAATGCCAGCCAGGCCCCACAGCGGCATCACCGTCACCGAGGCCAGCGTGCCATGACCGAACTGGCCCAGCCCCATCAGCAGCAGCATTGCCGCCGCCGCGCCGCCCATCGCCAGGCTGGGCAGGCCAAACAGCACCGCCAGCGCGGTGTAGAGGTACTTGAGGTGGCGCTCATCCATGCGCAGTTACTCCAATGCTGGGGTCAGAGCCCTTCCCTGCGGGAAGGGATCCGACCCCGGCTTCGATCCGGGTTTAGGGGTCGGATCCCTTTCCGTCAGGAAAGGGCTCTGACCCCTGCTGCGATCAACCGTAGACCGGGTACTTGCGGCACTGCGCGCTGACGGCGTCGCGCACGCGGGCGATGACGGCGTCATCGCTCGGCGCGTCGAGCACGTCGGCGATCCAGTTGGCCAGGTCCACGCAGTCCTGTTCGACGTAGCCACGGGTGGTCACCGCCGGGGTGCCCAGGCGCAGGCCCGAAGTGACGAACGGCGAACGCGGGTCGTTCGGCACCGAGTTCTTGTTGACGGTGATGTGGGCCTTGCCCAGCGCTGCTTCCGCGTCCTTGCCGGACACGTCCTTGCCGATCATGTCGACCAGCATCAGGTGGTTCTGGGTGCCACCGGAGACGATCTTGTAGCCGCGCGCAATGAGCGTGTTGGCCATCGCCTGGGCGTTCTTCACCACCTGCTGCTGGTAGGCCTTGAAGCCCGGTTCCAGCGCTTCCTTGAAGGCCACGGCCTTGCCGGCGATGACGTGCATCAGCGGACCACCCTGGATGCCCGGGAACACGATCGACTGCAGCTTCTTGACCAGGTCCTCGCCGGCGCCCTTGGCGACGATGATGCCGCCGCGCGGGCCGCGCAGGGTCTTGTGGGTGGTGGAGGTGACCACGTGCGCGTGTTCCAGCGGACTCGGGTAGACGCCAGCGGCGACCAGGCCGGCGACGTGGGCCATGTCCACGAACAGGTAGGCACCGACCTTGTCGGCGATGGCGCGGAAGCGCGCCCAGTCGATCACCTGCGAGTAGGCCGAGAAGCCAGCCACGACCATCTTCGGCTTGTGCTCCAGGGCCAGGCGCTCGACTTCGTCGTAGTCGATCAGGCCCTGGTCGTTCACGCCGTACTGCACGGCGTTGAACAGCTTGCCCGAGGCGTTCACCTTGGCACCGTGGGTCAGGTGGCCGCCGTGGGCCAGGCTCATGCCGAGGATGGTGTCACCCGGCTGCAGCAGGGCGAAGTACACGGCCTGGTTGGCCTGCGAGCCGCTGTGCGGCTGCACGTTGGCGTAATCGGCACCGAACAGCTGCTTCAGGCGGTCAATGGCCAGCTGCTCGGCGATGTCCACGTATTCGCAGCCACCGTAGTAGCGCTTGCCCGGGTAGCCTTCGGCGTACTTGTTGGTCAGCTGGCTGCCCTGGGCTTCCATCACCGCCGGGCTGGTGTAGTTCTCGCTGGCGATCAGCTCGACGTGGTCTTCCTGGCGCTGGGTCTCAGCGGCGATGGCCTTGGCCAGTTCGGGATCGTAGGATTCGATGCGGACGTCACGCGGGAACATCGGGTACTCCAGCAGGCAGGGAAAAGGGGTACGGCTCAGCCCCCGATTGTAGCCCCGCACCGGCCTGCCGGGGCCGAAACGGACGGGGCCGGCATCCCCGAAGGAATTCGGCCCCGTATGGTTTCGAGTGGCGTTGCGGGGGCAGAGCCCTTTGCGTTGCAAAGGGATCCGACCCCGAGCGCGATCTTCAGCGGTTGCTGAGCACGTACTGGGCGATCACGCCGGTCGCGATGGCCACCAGCAGCATGTTGCCGCGGTCATCGCGGATCCACTGGTGCCCGTAAGGCGGGCGGCGCAGCTGGTAGCGCGGGTAATCGTTCACCACGTAGACCGGGCCGCGGTAGTAATCGCGGTAGCGGTGGCCGACCTTCCAGCCATAGCCCGGGCCATAGGCCGGGCGGTACACCACCCGCGGCGGCGCCGGGCGGTAGTAGCGATCATGGTCGCGGTGCCATTCACGGCGATCCTGGCGATAGTCGCGCCGGGCCTCGCGACGATCACGTTCCCACTCACGACGGTCCTGGCGCCATTCGCGGCGATCCTCGCGCCACTCACGGCGGTCGTGGTCACGGCGATGGTCGTTGTCGGCGAAGGCCGGGGCCACCGCGCCGAGCGCCAGCACAGAGGCCACGGCGCCGGCCATTACTCGATTGATGCGCATGTCAGACCTCTGCTTGGGTGGGTGGTGAGCCCATATTGCGCACCCGATCTGAACCGCTTCCAGCTGGAAACGCTTCCTGCTGCGGGATGTGACGCAGTATTCAGGCCGCAGCCAGCCCGGCAGCCCCTTCCCGGGCGCGGTGCGGAAGCGGTTCCGGCTATAATTGGCGGTATTCCTTTTCAGTCTGTGCCCGCTGCCGCAACGGGAAGCTCCCCGTGACGGATCGGGCGCAGGGCCGCGCCTACGGAGACCTCATGTCCTCGCAATACATCTACACCATGAACCGCGTGTCCAAGGTGGTCCCGCCCAAGCGGCAGATCATCAAGGACATCTCGCTGTCGTTCTTCCCGGGCGCGAAGATCGGCCTGCTGGGCCTGAACGGCGCCGGCAAGTCCACCGTGCTGAAGATCATGGCCGGCGTGGACACCGATTTCGAGGGCGAAGCCCGCCCGCAGGCTGGCATCAAGGTCGGCTACCTGGCGCAGGAACCGGAGCTGGACCCGACCAAGACCGTGCGTGAAGCGGTCGAGGAAGGCGTGGGCGAAGTGCTGCAGGCGCAGGCCGCGCTGGAAGCGGTGTACGCCGCCTATGCCGAAGAAGGCGCCGACTTCGACGCCCTGGCCAAGGAACAGGAGCGCCTGGAGGCGATCCTCGCCGCGGGCGATGCGCACACCCTGGAAAACCAGCTGGACGTAGCCGCCGATGCGCTGCGCCTGCCGCCGTGGGAGGCCATCGTCGGCAAGCTGTCCGGTGGTGAGAAGCGCCGTGTTGCGCTGTGCCGCCTGCTGCTGCAGAAGCCGGACATGCTGCTGCTCGACGAACCGACCAACCACCTCGACGCCGAGTCGGTGGAATGGCTGGAGCAGTTCCTGGCGCGTTACACCGGAACCGTCGTGGCCGTCACCCATGATCGCTACTTCCTGGACAACGCCGCCGAGTGGATCCTGGAACTGGACCGCGGCCGCGGCATTCCGTGGAAGGGCAACTACACCGACTGGCTGACCCAGAAGGATGAGCGCCTGAAGCAGGAAGACAACCAGGAAAAGGCCCGCCAGAAGGCGATCCAGAAGGAACTGGAGTGGTCGCGCCAGAACGCCAAGGGCGGCCGCACCAAGGGCAAGGCCCGTCTGGCCCGCCTGGAAGAGCTGCAGTCGGTCGATTACCAGAAGCGCAACGAGACCAATGAAATCTTCATCCCGCCGGGCGAGCGCCTGGGCAACGCGGTGATGGAGTTCAAGAACGTCTCCAAGAAGTTCGGCGACCGCCTGCTGTTCGACAACCTGAGCTTCCTGGTGCCGGGCGGCGCCATCGTCGGCATCATCGGCCCCAACGGTGCCGGTAAGTCGACTCTGTTCAAGATGATCACCGGTCAGGAAAAGCCGGACACCGGCGAGATCGTGGTCGGCCCGACCGTGCAGCTGTCCTATGTCGACCAGAGCCGTGATGCGCTGGAAGGCAACCACAGCGTGTTCCAGGAAATCGCTGGCGGCCTGGACATCCTCAACATCAACGGCATCGAGATCCAGTCGCGCGCCTACATCGGCCGCTTCAACTTCAAGGGCCAGGACCAGCAGAAGATGGTCGGTTCGCTGTCCGGTGGTGAGCGTGGCCGACTGCACATGGCCAAGACCCTGCTGCAGGGTGGCAACGTGCTGCTGCTCGATGAACCGTCCAACGACCTGGACATCGAAACCCTGCGTGCGCTGGAAGATGCGCTGCTGGAGTTCCCGGGCAACACCTTCGTCATTTCGCATGACCGCTGGTTCCTGGATCGCATCGCGACCCACATCCTGGCGTTCGAAGGCGACTCGCACGTGGAGTTCTTCCAGGGCAACTACCGCGAGTACGAAGAAGACAAGCGCCGCCGCATGGGCGACGACGCTGCGCCGAAGCGCCTGCGCTTCAAGGCGCTGAAGTAAGGCAACAGGAAAGGCCGCGCTCGCGCGGCCTTTCTCATTTCGGTAGGTCACCACCGTTGGTGGTGACGCTGTGAAGCGTACCGACCAACGGTCGGTACCCACCACCAACGGTCGGTACCCACGTTCTGCATTCGGGTAGGTCACGACCGTTGGTCGTGACACCTTATTGTCGCGAGATTCCCCATGTCACTGCTCGAACGCCTGTTCCAGCTGCAGCAGCACGGCACCACCGTGCGCACCGAGCTGCTGGCCGGTGTCACCACCTTCCTGACGATGTCCTACATCGTCTTCGTCAATCCCGAGATCCTCGGCACCACCGGCATGGACGCCGGCGCGGTGTTCGTGGCCACCTGCCTGGCCGCTGCACTGGGTTCGGCGGTGATGGCGCTGGCCGCCAATTTCCCGGTCGGCATGGCTCCGGGCATGGGCCTGAACGCGTTCTTCGCCTTCACCGTGGTCGGTGCCGCCGGCCTGCCCTGGCAGCAGGCACTGGGTGCGGTGTTCATCTCCGGCCTGGTGTTCCTGGTGCTGTCGCTGACCGGTGTACGCGCATGGCTGGTGTCAGGCATTCCAGCATCGCTGCGCTCGGCCATCGTGGCCGGCATCGGCCTGTTCCTGGCGATCATTGCGCTGCAGAAATCCGGCGTGATCGTCGGCAATGAAGACACGCTGGTGGCATTGGGCCCGTTGAACACGGCACCGCCGCTGCTGGCGCTGGCCGGCTTCCTCCTGATCGCGGTGCTGGAAGCGCGCCGCATCCGCGGTGCGATCCTGATCGGCATCCTGGCGGTGACCGGCGCTGGCTGGGCACTGGGCGACGTGCAGTACCAGGGCCTGGTGTCGCTGCCGCCGAGCCTGGCACCCACCTTCCTGCAGCTGGACCTGCCGGGCCTGCTGCACCATGACGGCGGCGCGCCGATCGCGGTGCTGCTGCAGGTGGTGCTGGTTTTCGTGCTGGTGGAAGTGTTCGATGCCACCGGCACGCTGTACGGCGTGGTCGGCCGAGCCGGCCTGCTGAAGCTGCCGGGCGCGCAGAAGCGCTTCGGCCGTGCGCTGCTGGCCGACAGCACCGCGATCGTGGCCGGTTCGATGCTCGGCACCAGCAGCACCACGGCCTTCGCCGAAAGCGCCTCGGGCGTGCAGGTGGGCGGCCGCACTGGCCTGACCGCGCTGGTGGTGTCGGCGCTGTTCCTGGCTGCACTGCTGTTCTCGCCGCTTGCGGCGATGGTGCCCAGCTATGCCACCGCGCCGGCGCTGCTGTTCGTGGCTGGCCTGATGCTGCGTGAACTGGTGGAAGTGGACTGGAGCGACCTGACCGAATCGGTGCCGGCCGCGCTGTGTGCGCTGGCGATGCCGTTCACCTATTCGATCGCCAATGGCCTGGCGTTCGGCTTCATCGCCTATGCTGCGCTGAAGGCCGGCACCGGCCGCTGGCGCGAAGTGCATCCGGCGGTGTGGCTGGTGGCGGTGCTGTTTACCCTGCGCTACGCATTGGAGTAAGCGTTGGGCGGTGCCGGCCAGCGGCCGGCACTACCGGCGGTGGTTCACCTGCCGCGCACGGTGCTTTGGGATGATGCGGGCATGCCACCGCCAGTCCTTCCTGCTGATCCGTCCTCGCCGTTGCGCCGCCGGCTGCTGCGTGCGGCAGTACTGGCGCCGTTGGCCGGTACGCTCGCCACCCTGCCCGGCTGCTCGCTGCCGGTGCAGGTGGATGGCACCTTCCTGCAGCCCTGGCGCAGCCACCTGCAGTGGGGCCTGGCCGACTGGCAGCGATCCTTGAAGCTTGCACGTACGCTGGGCTGCAGGCAGCTGGTGCTGCAATGGACCGGCATCGTCGGTGGCAGTGACGGCGACTGGTCATTGCCCGACGGCAGCCTGCAGCAGCTGTTCACCGCTGCCAGCGAGAACGACATCCGCATCCGCGTCGGCCTGCCCTTCCAGCAACGCTGGTGGCAGGCCATCGGCGCAGACGATGCCACGCTGCAGGCCTTCCTGGCCGAGAGCCTGGCGCATGCACGCAGCTGGTTGGCACAGGCGCCCTGGGCGCAGCAGCCGGCCTTCGGGGGCTGGTACCTGCCCTACGAGCTGGAGCAGTACCACTGGGCCGATCCGGCCCGCCAACAATGGCTGGCGCAGTGGCTGCACGGGCTGGTGCAGGCCGCCAGCGCACGCGGTGGCGACTGCGCGATGTCCTGCTACTTCAGCCGCCTGCAGACCGATGGCAACCTGGTCACGCTGTGGCAGGCGGTACTTGCGCACGCGGCGGTGCGGCCGATGGTGCAGGACGGCGTGGGCGTAGCCGGTGCCGGCAACGTGCAGCAGCTGCAACCGCTGCTCGATCATTTCCACGCACACGGCATCGGTTTCGATGCGATCGTTGAACTGTTCCGCGAACTGCCCGGTGGCCCTGCCGACGGCAGCGGATTCAAGGGCGAAACCGCCGATGCCGCACGCATCCAGCGGCAGTTGGCATGGGCGCGCGACAGCGGCGCACAGCACGTGCTGGTCTATGCATTGGAGCCATGGCTGACCCAGGACACACCGCAGGCCGCAGCACTGCGGCGACGTTGGGGCCTGCCTCAGTAATAGAGGATGGCGGTGGCGAACAGACCCTTGGCGCGTTGCGTATCACCGCCGCCGATGGCGATGCGGTACTGCACGGTCAGGTCCAGGTAGGAACGTGGAGCGTTGTAGTGGTCCTCGCGGAACCAGTAGCGCACGCCCACGCCCGGGCCCGCACCGAGTGACCAGCTGCGCTGGCTGTCGTTGAGCGCGAACGACTGCGCCGGGAACGGCGAGTAACGGATGTCGCGCACACGCGAGCGCTGATCCAGCCAGTCCGCTCCCACCACCACGTACGGCGTGACCACCCAGTGGGTCTGCCCTGCACCGAAGCGGAAGCTTCGCCCGGCGCGCAGTTCACCGGCAGCGAACCACTGTTCGCGATGCAGGCGGCCATTGGCCTCGCCAAGGCGCCGCACCGGCGTGCCGTTGGCATCAAGCGCGTCGAGGGTGAAGGTGGCACCGTTGTCGTCCCAGGTATATCCGCCCTGCGCGTAGCCACTGACCATCCACCACTGGTTCACATCGGTGCGCAGATCGGTGCCGTGGTAGTAGCCGTAGGTGAGGTAGGACATCCATCCACCGGAACCACTGGCCAACCGATAGCGCGCCAGCGTACTGGCTTCCAGTGGTGGGTTCAGCGCCAGCTGCAGGCGGCATTGCACTGCTGCCGATTCGGGGTAGACCTCGCCCTGGCGGGTGGCGCTGCCGAGGAACTGCCTGCGCTCGATACCGGCACTGAGCCCGGTCTGGCCGAACGCATAGCGCATGCCGAAGGACGCGATGGTGGATGGCCAACCCGTGGTCGAACGCGAGTGGCTCAGGCGCTCGGCGCGTGCGCGCGCATCCGGTGTCGATTCACCCGTGCAGGGATCCACCGCACGGATCGATTCGTAGGTACCGCCCTCGTCGTACAGCGTGTTGAGCAGGCGTGCGTAGAGTTCCAGCGTGCCATGCTGGTCGTTGAAGGCCGGGGGCCGCCAGAACGCCTCCAGCGTACTGAACACCGAATCGCCCGGTGTGCTGATCGCCGCACCGCCGACGTTGGTCGCCGCCTGGCGCGCACCACGGAATCCCGCCGATGCGATCACGCCCCACTCGCGCGAATAGTTGGCGATGGCATTGCGCACGTTGTAGCGCTGGTGCTCATCCAGTGTCAGCTCGCCGGCATCGGCGCGATCAATCGCGCTACGCAGCAGCGTCACCGCCTGTGGATGATCGCCGTTGGCGGCGCTGGCGTAGGCCTGGTCGAGGACTACGCTTTTCGGTGCCTTGCCGGTGGCCTCGGCGGCATGGAAGTCGGCCAGTGCGCGCGCCGGTTCGCGTGCCTTCTGGTTGAGGTAGCCGCGCTGCATCAGCGCGCCCGCATCATCAGGGTGCTGCGCCAGTGCCGCATCCAGGCGCTGCCGCGCTTCGTCCTGCTGGACGCGGTTGCCCGCTGCCAGCGTGGTGGTCAGCAGGCCCTGCAGGTTCACGTCCTCCGGTGCGAGTTGTACGGCCTGCCGTGCCTCACCGATGGCGTCAGCGTAGTCCCGGCGTGCATAGGCAGCGTAGGCACGCTGCGCGGCACCGCCATCCCCCTGAAGGTCGGCCGGCATCAGCTCGCAGACGTTGCTGCTGTCACCGGACTGGCAGTGCTGGACCGGTGCCGGGTAGGCCTCGGCGCTGATGCGGGGAAGCGTGCGACTGGAGCGAATCGCCTTGGCGCGCTGCTCGATGCCCTGCTGCAACAGCAGCTGTGCCCGTGCGTCTTCTTCATCTGCTGGCATTGGCGCCTGCAACGGTGCCAGCAGTGCAGCCGCACGCACCCGATCGCCGGCAGCCAGTGCCGCATCCACCGCGAGCAGGCGCACGTTGCGCTGCTGCGCGGTTGATCCCGGCGCGGCAAGCGCGGCGTCGAAATCCTCATTGGCCCGCAACGTGCTGCCCTGGCGCTGGCGCAGGTAACCGCGCATGACCCGTGCATTGAGGTCGTTGGCATCAACCTGCAGTGCCTGATCGGCACTGCGCTCCGCGTCGGCCAGCTGATCGCCCTGCAGCTGCGTGGTGATCAGCAGCAACCGGTACGAAGCCACCTCCGGTGCCAGCTTCACGGCGTCGCGCGCATGTCCAATGGCCGCGGCATCATCACCTGCGGACAGCGATTGATAGGCTTGCTGGGCCAGCAGCAGCGCGCGTTGGCGCGTCAGCACCACGCGGCGCGCGCGCAGTTCCTCGACGTTGGGTGCCCCCAGCTGCAGCGCGGTGCCGATGGCGGTGTCGGCCTGTTCGGGCTGTTGCTGGGCCTCCAGCGCGGCCACCCACAGCAGCGCCCATGCGCCCTGCTTCGGCTGCTGCCGGAACGCCTGCTCGGCCTTGCTGGCGGCAATGCCCATCTGCCCGGCGTCGTAGGCCGCATAGGCTTCGGTTGCCAGCAGGTAGGCCTGCCGGCTGTTGCGGTCGGCCGCCGTGGCGGACGCACGTGGCAACGCTGCGCTACGCGCCGCACCTGTGGTCGTCTTGGGCACAGCGGCGGCCAGCGCCGGCAAGGCCGGATCCTTCATCCCCGCGTCCAGCGCACGGCGCGCCCGCTGCTGCGCTTCTGCGCCACGACCGAGCTTCTGCAGCGTATAGATCTGCAGCAGGCGCAGCCGCACCACATCCGGGCGCAGCCGGATCGCTTCACTGGACTGCTGGTAGGCCGCGGGGTAATCGCCACGTTCATAGGCGGCAAACGCCTGCTCGGCGATGCGGTAGGCCGCACCGGACAATGGCAGCGGCGCATCGGCCTGTGCCAGTACCGGTGCGGTGGCTGTAGCCAGCGCGATAGCAATGACGGTGGACAGCAGCGTGGTCTTCATGCCGGCAAGGCTCCGGGAGGCGGCGGCTGCAGCGTGGCCGCACGCCGGCGCTGTTCCTGCATGGCCTGGGCCACGGCCTCCTCGGTGGTGATGCCCTGCTTCACCAGGTAATCGCCGATGCGGCCGTCGCGCTGCGGCTTGTAGTCGTCCAGTGCGATCTCGAAGCGTGCGTGATCGATCAGGCGCATTTCCACCAGCAGGTCGCCCAGCAGTGGCACGTTGTCCAGGTGCCACTGCCGGTCGCCACCGATCAGGCGCAGTCCCGCGTTGATCTCGCTTTCGCGGGCGATGCTCTGTTCAATGTGCTCGCTGCGGGTTTCCTGCTTCAGCAGTGCCAATGCCTCTTCGGGCAATGGGCTGGCCACGGCCAGCCGCAGGGTACCTTCCTGACGCGGCGGCAGCGGCAGCATCCGCCATTGCACGCAGGCATCGGCACTGACCGGGAACTGGCAGGCACGCAGGTAATCCACGTCGATCACCGCGCGTGGCAGGTCACCCTGGAAGGCGATCGCCTCGGCCAGTGTTTCATCGTCCAGCCAGCCCTGGGTAAGCAGGATGCGGCCCAACGGCTGCTGCCGGCCGGCATGCTGCTGGTCCAGCGCCTGCTGCAGGCGTTCGGGTTCAACGGCCTGCCAGGTGCCCAGCAGTTCGCCCAGCTGCTTGCGGGTCTGTACCAGCTGCGCCGCATCCGGGAAATCGTGCATGGTCTTGTCCCAGACCATGCGCTTGCCGAACAGCAGGTAGGCCAGGAACACCTTCCAGGCACGCGCGGTGGCCATGAAATTGATCATGTTGCCGACCACCATGCGCGGGATCGACATCAATGCATGCTCCCAGCCATACAGCCGGTTGACGAAGTAGAAGCGCTGCACGACGCGGGTCGCCAGTGCAGCCGTGGTCAGCAGCGCCACGTTCATCTGCCAGGTACCGGGCTGGAACACGCTGGGAAACTGCATCGTCCATACCCCGGTCATTTTCAGCAGCCAGAACAACAGCAGCTGCAGGAAGATGACGTAGGCGATGATGCTGACGAACGAGGTGATGATGCCCTTGCGGTCTCGCGCCAGCAGGTATTTGGTGGCCAGCGAGCCGCGCCAGCCCAGCGACTCCCAGCTCTGCAGGCCGATGCCCAGCACCCAGCGTGCCTTCTGCCGGTAGGAAGCGCGGAAGTTGTCGGGGAAGTACTCGCGCACGCACAGGGCCATCTGCTGGGTGCGTTCGCGCACCCGGCCCCAGCCGAACCACGAGGGCCGGCGCACGCGGAACTGCACCGGGAAGCGCGCGAAGATCGACTGCATGCCCATCGCCGCCAGTCGTGCACCGACGTCGTAGTCCTCGGTGAGGCTGTCGGTGTTGAAGGGCTGGTTGTCGGTCTGTGCACTCAACGCCAGCAGCGCGCGTCGCGAGAAGCAGGTACCGACGCCCGCCGAGGGCACCATGCCGGACACGCTCTCGCGCACCACCAGATCCTTGGCATGCCATTCGGCGAACTCGTCCATGTAAACGCCGGCCACCAGCTCGTACCACTCGCGGTCCAGCGAGGTAACCGGCAGCTGGATCATGTCCTTGCGTGGCAGCAGGTAGTTGTAGAAGCGCAGTTCCATCGGATGCAGCACGTCCTCGCTGTCGTGCAGGATCACACCGGCGAACTCGATGTCGTGGCGCTTCTCGTACTCAAAGATGGCCAGGATCAGCCAGTTCAGGCAGTCGGCCTTGCTGGTCGGCCCGTCGTGCGGCACCTCCACCCGGCGCAGGCGCTTGTAGCGGCGGCGCATGCGCTCCACTTCATCGATGGTCTGCTGGTCGTTGGGATAGGTGCCGACGAACACGACGTACTCGCGGTAGTCGAGTACGTTGATCATGTTCTCGACCATCTGCGCGATGACGTCGTACTCCATCCACGCCGGCACCATGATCGCCAGCGGCTGCTCCGGTCGCTGCAGCAGGTCTTCCTGGGTCAACGGCTTGTAGGCATCGCGACGCTTGATGGTGAGCGCGCGCCAGCTTTCGCGCACCCAGTACCAGACATCGATGAACAGGTCATCGAGGCTGGAGATCAGGATCAGCACGGCCACCGCCGCCGCCGTGGTTTCCAGTGCGGCGTAGTAGTTGGCCAGCTGGATGTTCCAGAACAGACCGTCCACGGTGGATCAGTGCCCTGTGTTGGCGGACTTGCGGCGGCGCACCTGGGTGACGCGGGCAGCCAGCAGCGCGAACACGATCACGCCGACCAGCAGCAGCAACCAGACCATGTGCCGTTCCCACTTCGATTGCGGATTGCCGTCCTCGGCAACGCGGCTCCCATAGGGGTCCTGGCGGTCGAACTCCCGGACGGCATCACTGCCGTCGAGCACGGCGAGATCACCACGCAGCAACCGGAACGGCGCGCCGAACGACGGTGCCTGCGCACCCAGGTCGCTGTACAACACGCCGAGCTGGCCGCCGGAGGTGCCGACTTGCACCACCGCGGCGCGGTCCAGGCCGCTGACATCCAGCAGCGGCTGCGGCGTGCCGCCGATCAGCAGGTGGCCGTCCTTCAGGCCGGCCACATCGACACCGGCCGGTGCCACGCCGAACGCCAGCCACGGCGCTCCCGGACTGACCGCGGCACCGGCGTCGACCACCTTCAGTTCCGAGGCCTCCGGTGATGCACCCACTGCACTGGCGATGGCGATGACCTTGGCAAGCGAGGTCGACGCGTCCTGCAGCCAGGTGCCGGGCACGAATACCTGGTTGCCGCGCGAGAGCTGGCTGCTGGCACCGACGAAGTCACTGCCGAGCGAACGCTTGGCCAGGGTCAGGTGGCTGCTGGGCAGGATCGAGACCGGATAGCCAGTGGCCGGATCGTGGCAGTACGGGCGTGCCGGCTGGCGCAGGAAGCTGACGCGGATCTCGTTGCGCGCCGACAGTGCATAGGCCGGCACCTTGGCCACCAGCCGCTGCGGCTGGCCATTGGCGGCCAGCACCTTCCCACCCAGCAGGTAGTCATTGAAATAGATCGTGGCTACCGCGCCCTGCCCGGCCGCGTTCGGCGCCGCAGAGACATCGATCACCACCTGCTCGGGCAGGCGGCCATCGGCCGACAACGCACCGAGGTCGAAGGTGGCGCTGCGATCGGCGCGGGTGACCACGTCCATCGTGCCTGCGATGTTGCCGAGCCGACTCAGCAGCACCTGGTCGCCGTCGAGCTTCGGCATGCCGGCCGCGGTGACCTGCAGGCTGCGGCCCAGCGCATAGCTGCGCCACTGATCGGCGAACAACCCGGCGACCTTGCCGGCCGCCGCCGGATCGACCACCAGCGTCGGACGGCCGGCAACGGCGACCACGCTGACCGAGCCATTGTCTGCGGGATTTTCCAGGCCGCCCATACCGGTACCGCGCCACGCGGCGAACGCCGTGCCCGCATCAGCGCCAGTGGCGCCGACCTGCGCAGCGAGCGCGTCCAGCGCCGCGCGTACTCCAGCCCTCAGCGCATCGCTGCCGATCATCACATCGGCAGCCAACGGCCCACTGTCACGCAGCGACAGCAGCGCACCGACTTCGGCCAGATCCTTCAGCACATACGCGCGCTCGCCCGACGCCAGCGCAGCATAGCCCGGTACGCCCTGCAGGCTGGCCGGGATGCTGATGCCGGTCAGGTCGACGCTGTCACCAACCTTCGGCAGCGCGACCACCTGCACCTGCTTGCCACCGGCCTGCAACGCGGTACCGATGCGCCAGGCGGCATCATAGGCAGGCTCCTGCAGAGCCCTGCCATCCACCAGCAGGCGCACCCGTGGCGGCAGCGCGCCCCAGGCCTTGGCCACGGTGTCCACGGCGCGGCCGTCGAAGCGGTAGCTGAAACGCGAATCCGGCGACAACCGCAGCACGTTGGCCGGTGCGCTCTGGTCGGCGCACTGGTAATCGGAAACGATCGACCACCAGCCGACGCCGACCCGCACGAAACCGTTCTGGCGCGGTTCGCCATCGATGGCCAGCAGCTGGCTGGCATCACCCTGCGCATCGGTGATCGAACGCGCGGCGATCGGGTCGCCGTCGACCGACCACAAACCGGAAGTGCGCCCAGCGTGGCCGCGCACATAGCGCCCGTCCAGCTGCAGCTGCGCGTCGCGGGTGGCGACGCCGGCCGGCACCGGCAGGTAGATCTCGCGCTGGCTTTCCTGCCCACTCAACACCAGCGGCTGGCGGAAGCCGAGTTCGCGCAGGCTCATCTGCCGGTTCACCGTACCGTCGCCGCTCCATTCGGCGAACTGGCCGGCAACGCTGTCGGCGGCATGGGCACTGGCGACCACGCCCGAGAGGACGAACGCGGCAGCGGAAGCAAACAAGGGAGAGCGGCCGGTCTGGGTCATGGCATCACTTCATGGGGATGAGGGTGGATGGCCCCGCCGCTGCGGAGACCGGGCGAGAACTCGGGAAGGGGCGTGCCACGCAGGGCGGCGACGATGCGCGCGCTGGCGCGGCCATCGCCGTAGGGACTGGCATCGGGGTCGAAGTGGGTCGGCTGCGGTGGCTGTGCCAACGCGGCGTTGACCGCCTCGACGATGCGCGAGGGGGTGGTGCCGACCAGCGTCACCACGCCCGCCTCGACCGCCTCCGGACGCTCGGTGACATCGCGCATCACCAGAACGGGCTTGGCCAGCGCCGGCGCTTCTTCCTGCACGCCACCGGAATCGGTGAGGATCACGTCGGCGCGCTGCATCAGGCGCACGAAGCGCAGGTAGTCCTGCGGCGGCACCAAGTGCACGTTGTCGAGGTGGCCGAGGTGGGCGTTGACCGGGCCCTGTACGTTCGGGTTGAGGTGCACCGGGTACAGCACCTGCAGGTCCGTGCGTCGCGCCAGCTCGGCCAGTGCGCGGCAGATGTCCTCGAAACCCTGGCCGAAGCTCTCGCGGCGGTGGCCGGTGACCAGCAGCAGGCGCCGCCGCGGGTCGAGCATGTGGAAGGGCGCGTCGGCCTGCGCGCGCAGGGCCGGGTCAGCATCCAGCCGCTGTACGGTCTGCTGCAGGGCATCGATGACGGTGTTGCCGGTGACCAGGATCTGCCCGCCCAGGTGTTCGCGGGCCAGGTTGGCGCGCGAGCTGGCGGTGGGCGCATACAGCTGGTGGCCGACCACGTCGATCACCCGCCGGTTCATTTCCTCCGGCCATGGCCGGTTGATGTCACCGGTGCGCAGGCCGGCCTCGACGTGGCCGATCGGGATGCGGTGATGGAACGCGGCCAGCGCGGCGGTCATCGCCGTGGTGGTATCGCCATGCACCAGCACGCGGTCCGGGCGAACCTGTGTGTAGAGCGCGTCAAGCCGTTCGAACAGCCTGGCGCACAGTCCGTTGAGGGTCTGGTTGGGCACCATGACATCGAGGTCATGGTCGGCGGTGATCTCGAACAGCGACATCATCTGGTCCAGCATCGCCCGGTGCTGGCCGGTGATGCAGACCACCGATTCGATGTCCTCAGCCTCCGCCAGGGCCCGCACCAACGGCCCCATCTTGATCGCTTCCGGCCGTGTGCCGAACACCGACAGGACCTTCACCACAGCGCTCCCGAAGGCTGGCGCGGGGGGATGCAGGCAGCTGTAGCCACGTCTGGATCCTTTCGGCGTTCCCGTCCAACACCCGTGGGCAGGAGACGGTCACCTCATGAGGAAACTCCAAATTCGCGACATACATCACATTCATGTGGTTGTACGTGCGTCGTGGCACTGATCTTCATCGTTGGAAGATCAAGACGCAGTCAACGCCACCTGCGGAACAGGTGACGTTGCGGTGGAACGCAGCGGTGACGGCGGCCTGGGGCCGCCTTACTCGTACTGGATGGTGAAGGTCGCCTGGCCGTTTGCGACACCAGCGCCGACGGTACCGGCCTGGGTCTGCACATAGCGGGCGCGCAGCGGCAGCGCCATGACACTGGTACCCGGCACGGTGGTGCCGACGTTGACGGTCTGGCCGAAGCGCACTTCGCGCTCGGTGCTGCCATCACGCTGGACCATCTGGATACCGATGCGGGTGGCGCTGTTGGTGGCCGCGCTGAGCTTCAGCACACCGGGCATGTTCGAGCTGTCCTGGTCGGCGTCGAGGCGGATGCCGATCTTGCTCTGGTAGGCAGCAACGTTGCTGCCCTGGCAGTTCAGGCGGATCTCGAAGTCACGATCGACCGCACGCGAACCAACGCCGGTGAACGTGGTGTTGGGCACGCTGCCGAAATCAACGGCGATGTTGCGGCTGCCGGCCTGCACTTCGCAGGTCGGGCTGACCACGGTGGTACCCGAGCCCCTGAAGGTGGAGGTCAGCACCGGGCGGCTGGGGCCATCACCATCGAAGTAGTAGGTGGTGAAGCGACCGTTCGGTGCAATCACGCCCGAACCGGTCTGCGCGGCGGTCTTGATCAGCTGGATGCGGAACTGGCCACCGATCAGCGAGATGGTGGAGTTGGCCGCGAAATTGATGGTATGTGGGTAATAGGCCTGGATCGCGCCGGAGTCGCGGAACAGGCGGATGCCCACACCGGCCACGCCGGTCTCATAGACGTTGGCAAAGCCAGCCACCGGTCGCTTCTGCGGCGCGTTGACGTACTCGCCTGTCGAGTAGCCGCTATACCAGTAGTCACAGCGGGCAACGCTGTTCTGCTGGTTGATCGGCACGCTGATTTCCTTGATCACGCCGCCCACGGGCGTACTGGGCAGGATCACGATCTGACCCATGTCCATCTGCACGTCCTGCGCAACGAAACCGTTGACCTGGATGCGGCAGGCCGCACTGGCCTGCTGCGCCAGCAGCACGCCACCCAGCAGGGCCAACGCGGCCAGTGCCTTGCGGCCACGGGAAGAAATCATCGGCATGCTGCCTCCAGCGGGATGAAACCGGTCTTGGACGCATCGGCGCCCGCCGGTACCTGGTAATCAATGGTGCAGCGCTGGTCGGCACCTGCGCCCCACTCGACCTGCAACTGGCCCTGGTTCTTCTCGCTGCGCACGTACAGGCGGCCACCCTGGCTGACCATGCCCACCGGCTGGCCCTGCTCGTCCTTGACCTGCGCGCCGAACGGCAGCGTGCGGCCATCGGTGTTGCGGACCTGGATCAGCAGCGCGTTGCCCTTGCGGGTATCGAAGCGCAGGTAGCTGATCGCACCGGCGAACGGTGCCACCGACTGGCTGGTGCTTTCCAGTTCGACGTCGTGGGCCATGCCCTGCGGGTCGAGGGTGACGGTGTTGAGGCGGTACGGCGACACGTACGGGACCACGGCGTAGCCGCGGCCATCGACACGCAGGCCGGGGGCGTTGCTGACGATCGCATCGCGTGCGCCCGGTGCTTCCACCAGCACCATGGTATCGCCACGCTGCGGGGTGAAGGTGAAGCCGCCAGGATGCACGACCACGCTGCCGTTGGCGCCGACCGAGGCCTGGCGGAAATCGCGCGAGTGGCTGTAGGTGGCATTCAACGCGGTGTAGCGGCTGCGGTACTCGGCGTTGCCGACTGCGGTGGTGCCACCCTCGCGGGAATCGGACAGCGCCGCGCCATAGCTGAAGTTGTTGTCGACGCCGGCTGAACCGGTGATGCCGACGCGGCTGTTGTCGTAGCCACCGCGGTCGCGCACGCCGACATCGGCGCTGAACGACACCGGGTGGGTACCACGGCCCAGCGGCACGCTCATCGACAGCAGGTACTGGGTATCGGAACGGCCGAGCAGGCCTTCTTCGGTACGCAGCGCCGAGAAACCATAGTTCACCGAGCGCCAGGCGTTGTTGTAGCCCACCTGGTACTGCTTGGAGGTGCCCGGGCGATCGTAGAAGTCACGCACCGAACCGGTCACGTACAGTGCGCCGCCACGACGGCCCAGCGGCTGGTTCAGCGTCACCTGGAACTGGCTGCGCTGGCGGCCGCGGGTGGTCGGATCGATGCCGCGCTTGTCCGAATCGCGCCCATACAGCGCGTCCTGCAGGCTGTAGAAGCCTTCAGTCGAATAGCGGTAGGCGGCCAGGGTCAGGTTGGTCCCGGTCTCGCCGATCATGTTGCTGTAGCTCAAGCGCACGCTGGCACCGGTGTGGTTGCCGTAGTGGTCGAACGTCGTACGTGCGTGGGTGACGTCGGCGGCGAACGCGCCAACCGGCGTGGACAGGCCGACGCCGTACAGCAGCGACAGGTAGCCATCGCTCAGTGCACTGCCGCCGTACAGGGTCAGCTGGTTGCCGATACCGCGCTGGTAGGTACCCTGCACCAGCCACGGCTCATCGGCCAGCAGCTTGTTGCGCACCTGGCCGGCCGTCAGCGAGTAACGCGACACGCCTTCGCGCAGCATCTGCGGCACCGAACCGAACGGCACCTTGAATTCGCGGCGGCGGCCATCGGCCTCGATCACGCTCACTTCCAGGTCGCCGCCGTAGCCGGTCGGGTACAGATCGTCGATGACGAAGCTGCCCGGCGACACGGTGGAGGAGTAGATCAGCTGCTGGTTCTGGCGCACTTCAACGCGTGCGTTGGTTTCGGCGATGCCGCGCACGACCGGCGCATAACCGCGCAGCGAGTCGGGCAGCATGCGGTCATCGCTGGCCAGGCTGGCGCCGCGATAGCCGATCGAATCGAACAGTTCACCGGTGGTGTAGGCCTCACCGATGGTGAGCATGCCGCGCACCTGCGGGATACCGCGCTGTGCGTAGGTGGCGATGCTCTGCCAATGGCGGCCGTCACCCTCGGACCAGGTCAGGTTCGAGTCGTGGCGGAACTGCCAGCCGCCCAGGTTCAGGCCGGCATTGAGGCCGAGGTAGGCACTGCGGTTGCGCTGGCCACCTTCGACGCGGCTGTCGCTGTTGATCGCATTGAAGCTGTAGCCGACGAAGCCGGCATTGATGCCACGGTCCCACAGTGCCGGATTGACGTAGCCGCGCGCCTCGCGGCGCAGGAACACCTGCGGAATGCTGAGGTCGTAGCGCAGGTTGCCGCTGTCGTAGATGCCGTAGGCGTTGCTCATGCGCTGCTGCACCGGCACGCAGCTGGTCTTGTCGGCCGGCACGGACGGGTCCTGCTGCAGCAGCACGGCCTCGCTGTCCACGCCCATTTCTTCCAGCATCGGCAGCGGCAGGCAGGCGTCCACGCGGCCCTGTGCATCGGCCTTGAACTGCAGGTCGCGACGGCCCTGCCAGGCACCGTTGACGTAGACGTCGACGCGATAGGTGCCGGCCACCATCGGGTTACCATTGGTGAAGGCTGCCAGGTCGACCTGCTTGGCCTGGCCGGACAGGAAGCTGGAGTTGAACTGGGCCGACTCCGGTGCACGCGCATTGGCCGCACCACTCTGCGCCATCAGCGCCTGTTCGCCGAGATTGGCCGGGGCAGCCACCGCCCATCCTGGGCAGGCCACGCCAGCAACCAACAGGCAAAGCGCCTGATGGATCGACAATGTCAATCTGTTTCCGATCACACTGACATTCCTTCAATTCGCCGCACGGCGGCGGTGGCGGGATGCGCAGGCCATGGGCCAGCGCGGCGCGTTCAGCCCCCGGTGCTGCCGAGGCGGATGGTGTGTTCCACCCGGCCGCCGTAGTCGTTGATGGTGATGAAGCGGACCTGGTTGGTGCCCGCCGGTGCGGTGAACTCCAGGCTCTGCTTCGGCGCAACCATCGCGCCCTTGTCCTCGACGGCCTTTTCACTGCTGCCGGTCACGGCATGCACTTCAGCCAGCGTGACGTGGAAGGGGCTCGGGTTTTCCACCCGCAGGCGGTCGCCATTGCGGGTCCAGCGCAGTGCTGCCGGTGCGTCGTTGGCGACGCCCTTCAGGCCCTGCGGCCGGTAGAAAAGCTTCAGGCGCGAACGAAACGCGACCTGCAGGTAATTCTGTTCGCCACTGTTGTCGGCGTTGTCCGGCGACGGCGGCACATCCAGCACGTTGAGCCAGAACACCGACTCGCGGTCGGTCGGCAGCTGCGCGCCGGAGAAGATCAGGCGCAGCGCCTGGCTGCGGCCCGGCTCGACGCGCGCGATCGGCGGCGTCAGCACGAACGGTGCATCGCTGGTATCGGCGGTCTGGTTGGCGTCGCCGCTGTCGATCCAGGCCTGCACCAGCGCCGGCGAATCGCCCACGTTGTCGACCTGCACGGTGACTTCGCGCGCCTGCGCCGGATAGATCACTCGCGTGCCGTTGACCACCACGCCGGCCAGTGCGTCCTGGCAGAAGGGCAGCGTGAACGCTGCCAGCAGCAGCGCCCGGGGAAAGATTGCTTTCATCGGAAGTACTACGCTCGAGGTGTGTGGCCAGAGGCCGCGGAGCATTGGCCGGCGCGTACGCCGGCCAATGCGGGTACGGCTACGATCAGTTGTAGATGATCGTGTACTTGACGCTGCTGGTGACGTCGCCCGGGGTGGCGGCGGCAGTGGCGTAGTACTCAGCGTAGTAGCTCAGGTCGGCCGAGCCGTCGGTGCCGACGGTGACCCACTGCGAGTTGGTCTGGGCCAGGCCAGCGCCGGCTGCCTTGATCGGCAGGACCTGGTTGTTGGAGCCCAGCAGCTGCAGCTGCACGTTGGTGGCAGCGTTGGCCGAAGCCTGGTTCAGCAGGCGGCCGGTGTTGAAGTCAACGGTCGAACCCGGCTCGAAGTAGGTCGCGACGTTGCCGGCGCTGCACTTGGTCAGGTTGATCGCGAACGGGGTACGACCCGCAACGGCACCGGCATTGGCCAGGGTGTTCTTGGACACGGTCGGCAGGTTGACGGCGAAATCCTTGCCGCCCGGGGTCGAGATGGTGCAGGTCTTGTCGGTCACCTTGCCATTGAAGGTGATGGTGCCGTCGGCGGCGTTGGCGGCCAGCGGAGCGGCGGCCAGCATCACAGCGGCGATGAGATTGATCTTGTGCATTCGCTTTTACCTAACCCTACTGAAGAGATGAGAAGTAGAGGAGGAAGCAAGGAGCACTGCCGGGCTATCAGGACCCATCCTTGCGTCTCACCTGTGGCCGGACTCGGACATACCTTCCCCTGAATCCGTGACGCAAGTATAGGCACAACTGTGATGAAAGTCTCATTATTTTTCTGAACGACGGTTTATTGACGCCTCAAATGTGACGTGGTAGCCGAAATCGAGTCAGCGGGGGCGAGCGGTCACCCGCAGCCTTCGCGGAGGCGGCTGGCTGCGCCGGGCGCGCACGCAAAAAGTCGCCATTTCTCCCTGAAAAACAGCTTTCTTGATGCGCATCACTCTTTCTCGGTGATGGCCCTAGCAGATTCGGATTTGTCCTATTAAAGCCGGGTCCAACCTGTCGCTAACTAGGAAACACCGAACGAACCAGAGAACGTGTCATGAGGAACTCCATCCTGCTGTGTGTGGCCCTGATGTCCGTCAGTGCGCTGGCCCAGGCCAGCAGCGGCAGCATCCGTTTCAGCGGTCACATCGCTGAGCCGGGCTGCACGACGAACCTGTCCCAGGGCGAACTGAGCCTGGCGGCCTGCCCGCCGTCGGCCAAGGGCTCGACGGTGGCCGTGACGGCGCTGGCCGATGGCCAGGCCGCGACGCTGCGCGATGGCAAGCGCCAGGGCCAGAAGCTGTCGGTGTCGGCCAGCGCGATGCGCGCCGGCGATATCGCCTTCTCCGAACGCTACAGCGTGCAGGCTTCGAAGCAGCAGCCGCTGCAGGGCGCCTACCTGGTCGTGGTCGACTACCTGTAAGACCTGCAGCAGGCCGGCGTTACTCCGGCTGCGGCAACTCGAAGACCTGGCGCAGGTATGTCAGGTAACCAGGGTCGTCGCACATGCTCTTGCCCGGCGAGTCGCTGAGCTTGGCGACCGGCTGGCCGTTGCAGCGGACCATCTTGATGACGATGTTGAGCGGCGTCGGACCCAGATCATTGGTCAGATGGGTGCCGACGCCGAAGGCGACCTGGCAGCGACCACGGAAGTAGTCATACAGGCGCATCACCTTGACGATGTCGAGGCCATCGCTGAACACCAGCACCTTGCTGCGTGGATCGACCCGGCGCTGCTGAAAATGCGCCAGCATGCGGTCACCCCAGTCGAACGGATCGCCCGAGTCGTGGCGCACGCCGTCGAACAGCTTGCAGAAGTACATGTCGAAGTCGCGCAGGAACGCGTCCAGGCCGACCACGTCGGACAGCGCGATGCCGAGGTCGCCACGATATTCGCGCGCCCACGATTCCAGTGCCGCCACCTGCGAATCACGCAGGCGCGGGCCCAGCGCCTGGAACGCCTGCAGATACTCATGGGCCATGGTGCCGTGCGGGGTCATGCCATACAGGCGGGCGAAGTGCACGTTGCTGGTGCCGACCAGCTGCGGCCCGAGTGCATCGCGCAGCAACGGCAGCAGGCGGGCATGCCAGTCGCGCGAGTAGCGGCGGCGGCTGCCGTAGTCGGCGATGCGGCACTGCTCGAAGCCGGGGGTATCACGCAGCAGCGCGGCCTTGGCCTGCAGGCGGCGTTCGCCTTCGGCGAAGTCGGCGGTGGTGGTGTTGCGGAACCAGACCTCGTTGATGATCGCCAGCAGCGGCACTTCGAACAGGATGGTGTGCAGCCACGGGCCGGTGATGTCCAGCTCGATCTCGCCGGGCACGGTCTTCGACGCGCGCAGCTGGATGTACTTGCGGTCGAGGTGGAACAGGCCGAGGAAGTCGGCAAAGTCGGGCTTCACGAAGCGCAGGCCACGCATGTAGTCCAGCTCCGCGTCACTGAAGCGCAGGCTGCACAGGTGGTCGATCTCTTCGTCGATCTGGTCGATGTAGCGGGCCAGTTCGATGCCGGGCGTGCGGCACTTGAACCGGTACTGCACCTGGGCGCCGGGATGCTGGTGGAGCACCGCCTGCATCATGGTGAACTTGTACAGGTCGGTGTCGAGCAGGGACTGGATGATAGGCATGGGGCGGATTATGCGCCCGACGGAGTGAACCGTGGGCGCGCCCGCCTTCCGTAGAGCCGAGCCCACGCTCGGCTCTACAACGTCCTGCGCAGCAGCCTCGGCACCAGAATCAGCGCGTGCGCCCAGATCGCGCCCCACACCGCTACCCGCACCGGCAGCGAACGCTGCCTGGCCTCGAACTTCTGGAAATAGCGCCACAGGCCCTTGTGCTTGTGCCATTCAACGAAGAACGGCCGCGAGCGGCTGGAGACGCCACGAACGTGGGTGACCTGCAGGTCATTGGCGATCGCCACCACTGCTCCGGCTTCGCGTGCACGCCGGCACAGGTCCAGGTCTTCGGCATGCAGACGATAGCCGGCGTCCCAACCTCCGATGCAGTCGAACAATGCACGCGGCATCATCAGCAGCGCACCGGACAGCGCCGGCACCCGCTGCAGCGCCTGCTGCGGGTCACGCGGCACCGCCAGCTTCGAGCCCTTGCCCGGCGAGCGCAGCATCATCAGGAAATCCGGGTCGCGGCGGCGCACGGCTTCGTCGGCATGGCCCTGTTCGTCCACCTGCTCGACACCGAGCAGGCAGTCGCCCAGTCCTTCCGCGCGGCTGCGCAGTGCGGCCAACGTCTCCGGTTCGACCATCAGGTCCGGGTTGATGAAGGCCAGCCATGGGCTGTGCGAATCGGCCACGCCCTGGTTGTTGGCGGCGGCAAAGCCTGGATTGTCCGGATTGCCGACGAAACGCACGCGCGGGTCGTGGCTGGCATGGCGCTGCACGATATCCAGAGTGCCATCCATCGAGCCATTGTCGATCACCCGGATCTCGGCCACGTCCTGCGCCTGGCGCAGACGCGAGAGGCAGGCGTCGATGGTGCTGCCGCTCTGGTAGGTGACGACGATGGCGGCAATGGCAACATTCAAGCGGGAGGCTCCGGCGCAGATGATGGAACGAACAGGTCGCCCTGCTCGGCCGGCATTATCGCCTGCCGCATGCGCTGCTGCAGATCAGCGCGCAACCCGTGCAGCGGATCGTGCATCAGGAAATCGGCCAGTCGCGGCACCCAGGCCGGCCAGCGCGCGGCCAGGGCTTCAAGATCGCCATCGCGGCTGACGGCCTCCCCTGCGCGGCCGACGAAGGCGGTCTCGCACAGGACGTTGCGCCAACCCAGCCCGGCCATGCGCAGGCTCAGGTCGACCAGCGCCGCGTTCCAGCCGGCGTAGCTGTCCACGTCCAGGCCGCCGGCACGCCGGCGCGCGTTGCCGCGCACCAGCACCGCGTGGGTGACTGCCGAGGGCAGCTCCGGATGCAGCACCGGCAGCGTGGCACAGGTGTGTGCCAGCAGTGCCGGGTCCTCCGGTTCGGGATTGATTTCGCCCAATCGCGGCCACGCGGCGGTTTCGCCGGCGTTGCACCACGGTGTTGCGGTGGCGATGGCGGCGTCGCGGGCGAAGGCATCCTGCAGCTGCTGCAGCCAGCCGGGTGCTGGCACGCTGTCCGGCGCCAGCACGGCCACGTCCAGGCCCTCGCAGGCGCGCAGCATCTCATCCAGATGGGCGACCTCGCCCAACGGCCGCGCGCGGCGGGTGTATTCGGCCTGCAACGGCGTATGCGCCAACCAATGCTCCACCACCGCCTGCGCACGCGGGCCGGTCTGCGCGTCATCGGCCAGCCAGACCGCGGTACCCGGCGCGGTGCCGGCATCCAGCGCGGCCAGGCAGCAGTCGAGCGCGGCATCGTCCACGCACAGCGGCAACAACACGATCGCCCCCATCCCGCCTCCGTGGTTGTCGGTGGTCACAGCCTAGCACTGGGAGGGTATCGGCCGGGTTGCACCCGGCGCCCGCAGAGGCCGGAGCCAGAGCCGAAGCAACAGCCGGAGCAAAAGCTGGGTTCCTGGGGGATGGCGGGGTGGGTCCGGTTGCGGGGGACGCCGTAAACCCGTCCCTGGGGGCTTGGCCGCGGCATCCATGCCGCGGACACCCCCGCAACCGGACCCACCCCGCCTTCGACAGATTTCTGCGATCTGTCGGGCATTGCTTTCTGTAGCCGAGCCATGCTCGGCTCAGATCTCACAGATATCGAAATATTCGATTTCGATGGAGAGTCATCCACGCAAGGCGTGGATCCAGCGTGTCGACCAAGGTCGACACCTACCAACAGCAGCAGGAAACTGTCAGAGGTGGGGCGGTGTGGGTTGGCAGGACCGTTGGCGCCATGGATGGCGCCATCGAGCCCCCATGGAAGGGTTTACGGCGTGTCCTGACAACCCACACCGCCCCGCCATCCCCCAGAAACCCGCTGTTGCTGTTGCTGTTGCCGTTGCTGTTGCTGTTGCTCCAGCTCCGGCTTCTGCGGGTGCCGGGCGCAGCCCGGCCGTCAACCCCTTACTTCTTTGCGCGCGGCTGGTTCAACGGTTCCATCGCGCGGAAACGCTGGCTGTACTCGTCGGTCAGGTTGCGCGCTTCCTGGCTGTTGCGGACAATGCTCGGCGTCAGCAGCACGATCACTTCCGAACGACGGCTGGTGCGGGTCTTCTGCCCGAACAGTGCGCCCACCACCGGAATCCGGCTCAGGCCCGGAATGCCGCTGCTGCCATCGGTGGCCGTATCGGTGATCAGGCCGGCCAGCATGATGGTGTCGCCGCTCTGTACCGCCGCTTCGGTCGACAGCTTCTTGGTGGAAATCCGCGGGTTGCAGTTGCGCTCTTGTGGATTGCAGTTCTCCGGCACGTTCGAGGCGCTGCTCACTTCCTGCACGATGTCGAGGAACACCGTGCCGTCGCGGGTCACCCGCGGGCGCACCTTGAGGATCACGCCGGTGTCGATGTACTGCACCGAGCTGTAGCTGCTGGTGCCGATACCGGTGTTCACCGTGGTGGTATTGATCGGCACCTTGTCACCCACGTTGAGCGTGGCCTCGGCGTTGTTGCGCACGAACACCGAGGGGGTCTGCAGCAGACGTACGTCGGTGACCTTGTCCAGCGCGCTTACCACCGCCGCGCCATTGTGGCCGGTGAATGCCCAGCCGAGGCCTTCGCCACCGGTCGCGGCACCGGCGAGGCTGCTCCAGGAGCCGCCGGCGGCGGCCGGCAGGGTCACGCCGGCCAATGCGCCGGTCAGCGCGCGCCCGGCCACCGCGTTGTCGAAGAACCAATTCACGCCGTACTTCAGGTCACCCTCCAGGGCGACCTCAGCCACCTGCGCCTCGATGTGCACCTGCAGCGGCATCACGTCCAGCTTCTCGATCACTTCGCGGATCGAGCGCCAGGCCTGCGGGGTCGAACGGACCAGCAGGGTGTTGGTTTCCTCCACCGCCGATACGCCGACACGGTCGCCTTCCACTTCCAGGCTGACGCTGACGTTGCCGGACTGGCGCTGCGGCAGGTTCATGCTGCCACTACCGCCGCCGCTGGAGCTGCCGCCCGACGTTGAACCGAAGTTGCTGCTGTTGTTGCCGTCCATGCCGCGGTCGCCATCGCTGCCCAGCTGCGACGGAATCGCACCGGGCGCCAATGAGCCGGGGCTGGAGCCGCCGCGGTTGCCGCTGCTGGCGAAGGCTTCGCTGAGGCGTTCGGCGAGGTCGCGTGCCTTGATGTAGCGCAGTTCGTAGGAGAACAGGCGGGCGCTGCCACCGGCGGTATCGATGCGGTCCAGCCATTGCTGGATCTGGTCCAGGTAACGCACCTGCGGGGTGATCACCAGCACCGCGTTGGCGTTCTCCAGCGGCAGGAAGCGGAACATGCCGGCGCTGGGGGTTTTGCTCTCCTCACCGAACACCTTCTCCAGATCGGCTGCAACCTGCTCGGCCTTGCCCGACTGGATCGGGAACACGCCCACCGACATGCCCGACAACCAGTCGACGTCGAAGATCTCGACGGTGCGCATGTAGTTTTCCAGCTCGGCGCGGGTGCCACCGAGGGTGATCACGTTGCGGCCGCTGTCGACGTTGACGATGGCATTGGGGCGGGCGTACGGCTCCAGCACCTTCTTCATTTCAGTGGCGGAGATGAACTGCAGCGGGATCACCCGCACCTCGAAGCCACGCGCACTGGCTGCCGGCGCCGTGCTCGGCGCGACAGTGCCGGCCAATGCCTGGTCGGCAGCCACGATGTTGTAGCGACCGCCGCTGTACACCATGCGCGCGTTGTTCCAGCCCAGCACCATCTCCAGCAGGTTCAGCGCCTGCGCCGGCGATACCGGCTTCGGCGTGGCCAGGGTGACCGTGCCCTGCACCCCCGGTGCGATCACGTAGTTCTGCCCGAGCATGTCACCGAGAATGGCCTTGACCACCGCGTGCACCGATTCCCCTTCGAAGTTGAAGGTCGCCTCGCCGGTACTGGCACCGTGCAGTGCCGGCGCCGGTGCGCGCGCGGCTTCGCGGTTGATCATGGTGCCGGTGCCGCGGCGGATGACCGCCTGGGGCGCGCCCTGGCTGTCACGGGCGGCATCGGCAGCCACTTCCGCCGCCTGGCCGGCATCGGTCGTGGACGTCAGGTTGCCTTTGCGCTGCACGTGCGGTGCGGACACCGTGCTGCAGCCAACCAGCAGCGCGAGGGCAAAGGACCAGGGAAGGAAACGCAGGTTCATGCATTCACTCTATCGGTTGGTGCCATCGCCCGGGGGCGGCGACGGTTGTTGCTGCTGTTGCTGCAGCTGGCGGCGGCGGGCCTGGATGCGTTCGCGGATGGCCTGCATCTGCGCTTCGCTGGGACCGTTGGTGTTGGCGGGAGGCGTAGCGGCCGCCGGTGTGGCAGCCGGTGCTGCAGCGCCACCTGACGCCTGCTGTGCCGTTGCTGCGGCAGTTGGCGGCGGCGGCGGAGCACCGGCCGGGGGCGGCACAATGATCCCACCCGCCGGCGGCGCACCGTTGGCGCCGCGCAATACGGTGGGCGGTTCACCGCCCTGGCCGTTGAACACCGCCAGCTCCAGCACCTGGTTGCCACCGGGGCCGATCACCGTGGCCTGGCGGGGCGCCAGCGCGACCAGCTGCCAGCCATCGACGGCCTCCCCACTGAGGCGCAGGCGCAGCGAGCGGTTCTGTTCGGTGGTGAACGTGGCCATGCCGAAGTCGCCGGTCAGCAGCACGCCGGTCAGGCGCAATGCGGCACTGGCGGCGGGCTCGCTGCCACCAAGCAGATAGGGCTTCGGCTTGCGGTCCTCGGCGAACAGCGGGCGTTCGCCGATCGCGCTGTAGCTGTCGGCACTGGCCATGCGTTCGGCGGCAAGCGACGGCAGGCCTGGCAGCGACGGCGACGCATCGGCATTGCCATCGGCGCCCGGCAACTGGCTGCCGAGGCCGAAGCCGGTGGCCAGCCAGACCGCTGCCGCCCAGCCCGCCAGGGCCAGCAGGAAACCGGTGCGCAGGCTGATCTGCTCAAGTTTCATCGGCCACCTCCTGTCCCTCGGCCGGTGCATCCGGTACCGGTGCCGCTGCAGGCGGCTGCGGGGTGGCGGCCGGCCCGGTTGCGGGTGTTGGCGTGGCCCCTTCGGCCGCAGCGCCCGGCAGCAGATAACCGGCCAGTTCGAAGGACACATCCAGGCCCAGCCCGGATTCGTTCGGCGATTGCTGGAAACGCTGTGCGATCAGGTTGAGGTTGTCGACGAACAGGCGCGGGCTGCCGGTTTCCAGGCTGTGCAGCACGGTGGCCAGTTCGGCCACACCGCAGCGCAGGCGTACCTGCATGGCAACGCGCACGAACTCGGCATCGCGACGGTTGTCGGTCAGCGGCGTGCGGTTGCTGATGGTGCAGCTGCGGTTGCCCGGGCTGGCCATCGCCACGGCATCCTGCAGCTTGCCCCCCAGCGCGGCGGCGGCGGCTTCGGCGGTAGCTTCACGCAGGAAGCCCGGCCGCTGCTGCAACGCTTCGCGGGTAGCGCGCAGGCGCTGTTCGATCTGCGGCTGCTGCTGCAGCTGCGCCTGTACACGCTGCTCGCGCTCGCGCAGGGCGGCGACATCGGCATTGATCTCACGCAGCGGCTGGGTGAACCAGGGGTGCACCAGCAACAGATAGGCCAGGCCGAGCACTGCCAGCAGCAGTGCCAGTGCCAGCCAGCGGTCACGGCGCGCGCTTGGCATCGGCATCGGCCGCCTCCCCGTTCGCAGCCGCCATCGGCTGCAGTTCAGCGGTCATGGTGAAACGGTCACGGCCACTGGCGGCACCGTCGGCCTGCAGCACGCCGGTCAGGTTGACCTTGCGCCACTGCGGCGCGTCCTGCAGCAGCTGCACCAGCTGCGAGGCCTCGCGGCTGAGCCCGATCAGCTGCAGGTTGTTGTTCTCGATGGCCAGCTTTTCCAGGTAGGTGCCCTCCGGGAGGCGCCGGGTCAGTTCATTCCAGATTTCCACCGTGCCGGCACGCTGGCTGCGCTGCTTTTCGAGGAACGCGGCACCGTCGATCAGCCCCTGCAGCTGTGCACGTTCGCTGGCCACGCCACGCGCACTGCGCGCGCTGCGTTCAACCTGGGCACGCAGTTCATCGGCGGCGGCGCGGCGGTTGTCGAGCAGCTGCACCGCGGCCAGCACCAGCATCACCAGCGCGGCCAGGGCCAGCAGCAGGTTCCAGCGCCGCATCGGGTCTGGCCGCAGCTGGCGCTGCGCGGGCGGCAGCAGATTCACGTGCAGCGGATCACCCTGCGCATCGATCGCGTCGACGGCGGCCAACGTATCGGCCCACTCGCCCACGCTGCCACGCCAGGCGTCCAGCTGGCGCAGCGGCCAGGCGATCAGTTCAACCTGCAACAGGCCTTCACCGGCGCTGCCCAGTTCACGCACGTCATAGCTGACCTGGCTGGATTCGAATGGAGTCTGCCGGTCGATCTCGAAGCCGACCACCGCGCGCAGGCGATCGGCCGCCGCCGCCGGCAGCCGAAGATGGCGGCGCAGCACTTCATTGGCCGGCAACAGCCACACCCGCGGCAGGCTGCGCAGGCGCGGCTCCAGAACACGGTCCAGTTCAGCCGGCGACAACGGCCACGGCAACGTCGCCACCGCTTCGCGGCGTTCGCCGGCCTCACGCCGGACCTGCAGCTGGTCACCCTCGCGCTGCAGCAGCAGGCGCGCCTGCGCCCAACCCAGCGCCCACTGCCAACGTGCCGGCACCCACGCCAGCAGCGATTGCCGCCACCAGCGCAGGAAGCGGCCAGCGCCCGGGCCGATCCGACCCTGAACCTGCCGCAGACTGTCCTGCCAAGCCGTCATCTTGCTGTCATTCCCTGCTCCCAGCGAAGCACTGTGTAGGACCGCCCGGGAACCCCGCCCGAGCCGTTGCGTACCACTGCCTGCAGCACCGACCGGCGTCCGCTGCCGTCGATGACACGGGACTCGATACTATAGGTGCCACTGCTGCTGGCAAGCGTTGTCGCACCCGCAGCGGAATCGGCATCACGCTCTTGCTGGGCGCGCTGGGCCAGCACGGTGTCGGCATCCAGCCCCAACGCGGTCAGTACCGGCGCGCTGGCGAACTGCGGATCCGGGCGTGCCTGGCGGCTGTACAGGGTCAGGTGCGGCAGCATCTTCTGGTACAACGGCCCAGGCATGCCGAGCACCCGCTGCAGTTCACCCAGGGTCTCGAAACGCTTGTTGCGCGGGCCATACGGCAACCCCGCCGCGGCATAGTCGGGCGCCTCGGCACCGCCACCGGGCTGCAGCAGGCTGTCCTCGTCGCGCCAGTCGACGATGGCACCGGCCAGCTGCCGTGCGGCTCCTTCGTCTTCGCCCAGCGCCTTGAGAAAAGCGGTCAGCAGGGCCACATCGGCCAGATTCAGGTTGATCTTGCCGTTCTCGTCCAGCACCTTGATCTCGATGCTGGCGTCATCGAACGTCCAGCGATAGGTACGGCCATCGGCCCGCCACGGGGCCCGCTGCGGATCGGCGGACAGGCGCATCAGCGCATATTCCAGGCCGGCCCGTGCACGCTCCTGGCCGCGCGCGTCGTCATCCAGCACCCGCTGCTGCAGGTGCTCGACCCGCGCGCTCAGTGCAAAGGCGCCGACCAGCGCAGTCATCAACGCGATCAACCACAACACCAGCACCAGCGCGGCGCCACCTTGCCGGTTCATCGCGCACCACCGCTGCCACCGGCACGCGGTGCGACCACCAGCACCGGCCACGGCGTGCCCTTGGCCGGCACGATCTGTACTTCCACCAGCATCGGCAGGCGCCGCGTATCGTCCCAGCGCGGCAGCCAGTCGGTCACCTGGCCGGTGCTGGCGTCAATGCCGCGATAGCGCAGTTGCACCGACTTCAGGCCGTCCACCAGCACTTCCGGTGGACGCGGCGGCGTCTCGGCGATGCGCTCGCCCTCCTGCAGCAGCACCAGGTCCAGCAGCAGGCGCTGCTGGCCACTGCGGCCGTCCACCTGCAACGCGTGCAGGTACGGTCCGCCGCGGCCGAGATAGCCGGGCAGGTCGGCGGCGAACAGCATGCGCTGTTCTTCGCCCTGGAAGAACATCGGCTCACGGGTGGGGGCGGGTACTTCCAGCGGTGTGCGCAGCGCGCCGGCCAGCTGCCGCCGCAGCAGCGCCTGCACCGCGCGCATGCGTTCGCTCTCGGCAGCGATCTGCTCGCCGCGCTGGCTGACCGCCATCGCCGAGCGCACGCTGGCGAACGCCAGGGCCAGGCCGCCGGCCAGCAGCACCGTGGCCAGCATCACCTCGATCAGGGTGAACCCCGCAGCGCGCCGCTTCATCGCGCGCTCTCCAGATCCGGCGGCAACAGGCGCAGGCTGCGCCAGCGCAGTTGTTCGCGCTCGCTGTCGCCCCAGCGCACCTGCAGCTGCAGCTCGGCCAGCCAGGGCGCACCCGGCGACTGCGACTGCACCACGCTACCAGCACGTGGCTCCACCCACGGCTGCACCTGCAGTTCCCAGTGGTAGCGGCCCTGCTCCCAGTCGCCCTGCTGGCGGCCGACCTGCAGCGGTGCAGCGACACCGGCTTCGGCCAGCAGCGACTGCGCGTGCAGTACCGCACGCGTGCGCAGCCCGGCCTCGCGTACCTGTTTCGCACCACCGGACAGGCTGCCCAGCAGCAGCGTCAGCGCCAACCCGAGCAGGGCGAAGGCGATGATCACTTCCAGCAGGGTGAAGCCACGCGCACGCCGCTTCATTGCGCCCGCCATGGGCCGGAGCGCACTTCGCCGGTCAGCCAGCCAACATCGATGCGCCACTCGGCACCGTCGCGCTGCAGGCGGATGCGGCCACCGCTGGAACCTCCATCGGGATGGAACTCGATCACGCCCTGCCCTGGCGCGGTGGCCAGCTGCGCGGCGCCTTCGAACTGCACCTGCAGCTGTGCCGGCACGTCACCATGGCGCTGGTTGGCGCCTTCCCAGTGGCGTCGCGCCGGTTCGATCACGAAGCGCTGCGGTTCGCCCCGGGCGATCGCCTGCGCCCGTACCACCCGCAGCTGGTTGGCGATGTCCTTGCCGGCGCTGCGCAGTTGCATGCCAGCGAAGCCACGTGACAGGCCGGCAGCAGTGATCAGGCCAATTGCTGCGATCAGGGCGATCACCAGCAGCATTTCCAGCAGCGACAGGCCCGCTGCGCGCCTGCCGTGCAGGCGCGGGCGAGGCAGCCGGCGCGGCAGGAAATACGTCATGCAGGATTACGGCTGGTAGCGGATGTCAGCATCGACGCTGCTGCCGCCGGCCTTGCCATCCTTGCCGAGGCTGATCAGCTCGTACGGCTGGCCTTCGCCCGGCGCACGGTATTCCAGCGCGTGGCCCCACGGGTCGTTCAGGTCAGCCGGCTTGGCATACGGACCCAGCCAGCCACCGACGCCCGCCGGTGCGGTCACCAGATCGTTGAGCGAGCCGGGCAGCTTGCCGGTATCGATCTGGTAGTTGTCGACCTTGGATGCAACGGTCTGCACCTGCGCCTTGGCGATGTTGGCCTTGCCGCGATCGGCGCCGCCCAGCACGCGGCTGGCGACCAGGGTCAGCACCGCACCGATCAGCACGATGACGATGATGATTTCCAGCAGGCTCATGCCCGACTGGTTGCGCGCGGCGGTGAAGGAAAGGCGGATCGGTCGACGGGAAGCAATCATGGTCGGTCCTTTCAGTTGCGGAGTGTCGGGGTTGCGTAGGGATCCATCGTCAACCGATGGCATTGGTCAGGTCATACAGCGGCACCAGCACGGCAACGATCACCGCACCGACCACCGAGGCCAGCACCAGGGTGATCGCCGGCACCATAGCCGCCAGCAGACGATCGATGCGGCGCGCGCTGTCCTGTTCGAAGGTATCGGCCGCCTTCAGCAGCATGGTATCGAGTGCGCCGGATTCCTCGCCGACCTGGATCATCTGCAGGGCCAGCCGCGGGAACCGCTTGCCGCGCGACAGCGCCAGCGACAGGCCGGTACCGTTCTTCACTTCGTCGGCAGCGGCCTCGACATCGGCGGCCAGCGCACGGTTGCCCAGCACGTTGCGGGCGATGCCCAGCGCACCCAGCAGTGGCACGCCGTTGCGCAGCAGCGTGCCCAGCGTGCGCGCCAGCCGTGCGGTTTCCAGTTCGCCCAGCAGGCGGCCGATGCCGCGCCGCTGCAGCAGCCAGCCATCCAGCGCCAGTCGGAACACCGGTTGCCGCGCCTTGCGTTCGAAGAACAGCGCCAGCACGGCGGGCACCACTAGCAGCAGCACCCACCAGTCGCGCACGAACAGGCCCAGCTGCAGCACCGCGTTGGTGAACCACGGCAGTGCCACGTCCAGGCTCTCGTACATCTGCGCGAACTGCGGCACCACATAGCCGAGCAGGAACAGCAGTGCACCGCCCACTACCACCAGCAGGATGGCCGGGTAGACCAGCGCGTTGATCACCTTGCCCTGCAGTGCACGACTGCGTTCAAGGTAGTCGGCCAGCCGCTGCAGGGTGTCGTGCAGGCTGCCACCCGCCTCGCCGGCACGCACCATGTTCACGTACAGGCGCGAGAACAACCCATGCTGGCGCTCCAGCGCAGTGGACAGCGGCGCACCACCGCGCACCACGTCGCGGATGTCGGTGATCGCACGCCGCGAACGTTCGTCTTCCGGCAGGCCGAGCAGGATCGACAACGCGCGGTCCAATGGCTGGCCGGCACCGAGCAGGGTCGCCAGCTGCTGGGTGAACTGCAGCAGTGCCGCGCCCTGCAGCGGGCGTTGGCGGAACAGGTTGCGCCAGGTGCTGCCGCCGATCGCGCCGCCGTCAGCCAGCTGCGTCTCCATCGGCAGATGGCCCTGGTCCTGCAGGCGCGCGACCAGCTCGGCCTCGCTGGCCGCTTCCATCTGCCCGTCGAAGATCTCGCCGTGCGTATTGAGCGCCTTGTAGCGGTAGTTCGGCATGTCAGCCCCTGCGTCCTGCGCGCATCAGCTTTCCTCGGTCACGCGCAGCACTTCCTCGATGGTCGTCTGCCCGCTCAGCGCCTTGGACAGGCCATCCTCGTACATGGTGCGCATGCCGGCTTCGCGGGCGATGCGCTCGATCTCGCCCATGCCATCACGGCGCATCACCGCACGCCGCAGTGCGTCGTTCATCACCAGGAATTCCATGATGGTGGTGCGGCCCAGGTAGCCGGTCGGTGCCAGCGCCGAGGGCTTCGGGCGGTACAGGTGGATCGGCCCCTGCGGCTGCAGCCGGCGCAGTTCGAATCGTTCGACTTCTTCCGGCGAGGCTTCATAGCGCTCGGCGTGGGTCGGTTCCAGCCGGCGCACCAGGCGCTGGGCAAGGATGCCGTTGATGGTGGAGGTGAGCAGATAGTCCTCCACCCCCATGTCGAGCAGGCGGGTGATGCCGCCGGCTGCGTTGTTGGTATGCAGGGTGGACAGCACCAGATGGCCGGTCAGCGCCGACTGGATCGCGATGCGCGCGGTTTCCAGGTCACGCATTTCGCCGATCATGATGATGTCCGGGTCCTGGCGCACGATGCTGCGCAGGGCATTGGCGAAATCCAGCCCGATCTGCGGCTTGGCCTGGATCTGGTTGATGCCCTCGATCTGGTACTCGACCGGGTCTTCGACCGTGATGATCTTGACGTCGGCGGTATTGAGCTGGCTCAGCGCGGTGTACAGCGTGGTGGTCTTGCCCGAACCGGTGGGGCCGGTCACCAGCAGGATGCCGTGCGGCTGTTCCAGCACTTTGCGGAACTGCGGCAGGAAGACATCGGTGAAGCCGAGCCGGTGGAAATCGAAGACCACGGTTTCGCGGTCGAGCAGGCGCATCACCACGCTTTCGCCGTGTGCGGTCGGCACCGTGCTCACGCGCAGGTCCAGTTCCTTGCCCTGCACGCGCAGCATGATGCGGCCGTCCTGCGGCAGGCGGCGCTCGGCGATGTTGAGCCGGGCCATGATCTTGATGCGGCTGATCACCGCAGCGGTGAGGTTGGCCGGCGGGCTCTCGCCTTCCACCAGCACGCCGTCGATGCGGTAACGCACCTTCAACCGGCTTTCGAAGGGTTCGACATGGATGTCCGAGGCACGCAGCTCCACCGCGCGCTGGATCACCAGGTTGACCAGGCGGATCACCGGCGCTTCCGAGGCGAGGTCGCGCAGGTGTTCGATGTCGTCCACCGCCCCACCCTCACCGTCGGCGGTCTCGACAATCGCGCCCATCGCACTGCGGCCCTGGCCGAACCAGCGCTCGACCAGATCATCGATCTCCGCGCGCATGCCCAGCACCGGCGTCACTGGTACGCCCAATGCCAGCTGCACGGCCTGCTGCGGATAGGGATCGTGGGCATCGGCCAGCCACAGCCGCACGCCCTGTTCATCCAGCGCCAACGGGCACACATGGAACTGCTTGAGGAAGCGCACCGACAGCGGCAGGCCCTCGGCCAGCCCCTGCGGCGGTGCCTCGGGCAGCTGCTTGCCCTCCAGCAGCGGCAGCCCCAGCACCTCGGCGCTGGCCTGCGCCTGGTCACGCTCGGAGACCAGCCCCAGCCGCACCAGCAGGCCGAGCAGGCTGCCACCGGCTTCGGCATGCAGCGGCCGCGCCCGTGCCAGATCGCCTTCCTTGAGCCGGCCACGCGCCAGCAGCGCATCCAGGATGCGACCTTCGGCGGTGTCGGCGGCGGTTGCAGCAAGCGCGTTCACATGACTCTCCTGTCAATCGGTTCGACTTTAGCAGTTAAGCCGTGATTTCCGCCGCTCCTGCGCCACCTTTCGTAAAAAGACGAAGCCCGTCACACGGGATGACGGGCTTCGGCCATTCAACTACGACAGTGCGAGCTTACTGCGTGGCGAGAATGCTCACCCCGTTGTAGGCCGCTTCACCCACCACCTTGATGTAGTAGGTGGCCGCCACCGGCTTGGTCACCCGCACTGTCTCGGAGGTGCCCGGACGGGTCGACTTGGCGTCGTTGTCGCTGGCACTGGGCTCACGGCCTTCAGCCACGTAGACCGAAACATTGCCGGTGCCGCCGTAGGTGATCACGCTGAACTGCTTGCCGGCGGCCGCTTCGAAGCTGTAAAGCTTGCTGCTGCCAGCCGCACCGGACAGACCGCCGATGGCCGCCTTGTTGGTCAGCGGCGTGGCCACCGGTCCGCAGTTCTCGGTGCACGGCTCTTCCAGTGCCTTGGCCAGCGCGGCCTTGGCGTCGAGGATGCCGGTACCGATCGGGGTGGCCGCCGGGATGGCGACCGGGAACGGACGCGCGGTTTCCTTCAGCAGGGTGCGCATGGCCGCCGGGGTCAGCGGATCCTTGCCCTTGGCGATCAGCGCGCTCTGCACCAGTGCAGCAACGGCGGCCACATGCGGCGAGGCCATCGAGGTGCCGCCCATGCCCATGTAGCCCGGCGTACCCGAATCCGGCGTGGTCGCCGCATTGGAGCCGGTCTGCCAGATGTAGCCACCGGGATTGCCGTCGACGCTGCCACCGCCGCCCGGGCCGGACAGATCCACGCGGGTGCCGTAGTTGGAGTAGTAGGTGATGCCGCCGGTGATACGGGTCGCACCCACGGTCACCACGCCTTCGCAGCTGGCCGGACGGTACTTGGACGCGTTGTCGGTCTCATTGCCGGCCGCCACCACCACCGTGGTACCGCGCGAGATGGCGCCGTTGATGGCGTCCTGGTAGGTGCTGCCGCAGGCGCCGCTGCCGCCCAGGCTCATGTTGATGATCTCGGCCGGGTTGGTGTTGGCCGGGATGCCGGTCACCGTGCCACCCGATGCCCAGACCACCGCGTCGGCGATGTCGGACAGGTAGCCGCCGCACTTGCCCAGCACGCGCACCGGCAGCACCTTGGCCTTGTAGGCGACACCGGCCATGCCGACGCCATTGTTGGTCTGCTCGGCGACGGTACCGGCCACATGGGTGCCGTGCCAGGAGCTGTCCTCGGCCAGCGAGCCGTCGTAGCACTCGTTGTCGTTCTCCACCCAGTCGCCCTGGTCAAGCGCGCCTGGCACACGATCATTGGTCGGGCGGCGCGAGGTCTCGGCGTCGCTGATGAAATCGTAACCCTCCAACAGGTTGCCAACCAGGTCCGGATGCTGCGGCAGGATGCCGGTATCGATCACCGCCACCACGATGCCTTCGCCCTGCGAGACATCCCATGCCGCCGGTGCGTTGATGCCGCCGACCGCATTGTGCAGGTGCCACTGGTTCTGCTGGTAGAAGGGATCGTTCGGCACCAGTGCCGGCTGCACATCGCCGGCACGCAGCTCGGTGCGGCGCAGCTTCACGTCGGCTTCGGCGTACTGCACCGACGGGTCGGCCTGCAGTTCCTTCAGCACACGCTGCAGTTCGGCCGGGGCCAGGCGGCCCTGCACGCGGATCAGGTCCGCACCAGTAGCGAGCTTGCGTACCACCTGCGGACCGAGGGTACTGGCACGTGAGGTACCGCCGGACAGGCTGGCCCGGGTCAGCGCCGATTGCACGGTAGACAGCTTCGCCGAGCGGTCGGTGGCAGCGGCAGCGCCAGCCCGGTACTTGACGATGATGCGCTCGGCGCCCGGTTGGGCGGTGCTGGCCTGGCGCACCGGCTCACGGGTCGGCAGGCCGGCGGCGTGGACGGCACCGACAGCCGTCATCGACAGCACGGCGGCGGCAAGCACATTGATGCGAAGGTTCTGCTTCTTGATCACGTCGAAATTCCTCTTCTGGGTCATGGTTCGAACCAACACTGCGGCCATCATTCCTTGACGACTCCCGGCCGGCCCAGCCGGGATTGCCGTGACCTCCCCCCAGGCCCTCACTGCAGGTGCTGCGCCGGCGTGGGTGGCCGCCGGCGCGATGGAATGGCTTACCAGCCGAAGCCGGCACCGACGCCAACCGAGCTGTCGTCACTGCTGAAGGCACCGCCGAAGGTGACCGTGGCGCGATCGCTGATCGCACGCTGGTAGCCCAGCGACAACGCCGATTCGCCCCCCTGGAAACCGATGCCGACGCCGACCCGGTTCTGGGTACGGATGCCGGCGGCACTGGTGGCCATGTTGAGCATTGCAGCGCTCATCGCGCCCTGGCGATCAATGCGGCGATCCATGTGGCGCAGGCGTCCGTCGATCTCGCCCTTGAACACATCGAAGCTGTCGGTGACGGCCTGGACGCGGCCGTCGGTGTAGCTGTTGGCCGTGGCCATGCCACGATCAAGCTGGCCCTTGTTGACCGCATCGGTAGCCGTGGTACCGGCTGCCACGTTGGTGACCTGGCGCTCATTGCCTTCACTGCCCACCGACACCGTGTTGGCACGATCGGCAACCGAGCCCTGGCCCAGCGCCACCGCGTTCGCAGCGGTGGCATTCGCGCCCTGGCCGATGGCAGTGGACGAGGCACCGCTGGCGACGGCGCCCTCGCCCATGGCGACGGCATTGAGGCCGCTCGCCGGGGTGCCGACCGGAATGCCGGCACCTGCTGCGGCGGCCGTCGGCGTGCCCTGCACGCGTGCAGTGCTGGCCGCTGCCGCATCCGCCGTCACAGGGGCATCGGCGGCGCTGGCCAACGAAGTGTCATCCAGCGAAGCGCTCATCGCGCGCAGGCTGGACGCACCGGCACGCGTGCCACCGGCACTGCGGCGGTCGATCTCGCTGACCTTGCGGTCGAGCGCGCCCAGCGCATCGCCGACGTTGCTGTAGGTGGCGCCCTGGATCACATAGTTCGGCGCCACGAACACGCCCTGCATGCCGACGCTGGCACCACCACCGAGGAAGCTGGCGGCATCACTGAGCGACTGGAACAACTGGCCGCCGTTGATCGCCTGACGGCTGCCGGCGGCAATGCTGCCTGCACCGACGTTGTCGATGGTGGTGCCCTGGAAGCCGGACAGGGTCAGGCGATCACGGCTGGCGTCGTCGTAGCCCACCGCGCTGGCCGCCGTGGTTTCAACGGTGGTGATGCGCGAATCGAAATCACCGACGCGGGTTTCCACCGCGCCCACGCGCTGGTTAGTGACGTTGAGCTGCGAACCGGTGATCGCATCGGTGCTGCCGGCGGCGATGCGGCCATCGGCCACATTGACGATGCGGCGCGTGGCCGGACCATCGGTGCCGTTGCCACCACCGACCGACACCACGTTGGCATCGAGCGCTCGCGAACCCGCGCCGAGCGCGACCGAGTTGGCACCCGTTGCACCGGCGCTGGTACCCAGGGCCAATGCACCGTTGCCGATGGCCAGCGCATTGGCACCCAGCGCGTTGCTGCGTGCACCACTGGCGCTGGCTGCCGAACCGATGGCTGCGGCGTCGGTACCGCTGGCGCTGGCCGTGCCGCTGCCGGTGGCCTTGACGTAGCGCGCCGTGCCGTCTGCGGTGGCGGCAACGGCATCCAGCTGGCCACGGTTGACCGCATCGGTACGCTCGGTACCGGCGGCGACACGGGTGATCTGGCGATCGCTGCTGGCACTGCCGACCGACACGGTGTTGGCACGGTCGGCAACCGAACCAGCACCCAGCGCGACGCTGCCGGCAGCGCTGGCATTGGCGCTGACACCAACCGCCGTCGCGTTGGCGCCGGTGGCCTTGCTGCCATAACCGACTGCGGTGCCAAGACGGCCGCTGGCATCGGCGTAGCTACCGATGGCCGATGCGCCGTCGGCCGACGCGCTGGCGCGGAAACCATTGGCCTGCGACTGCGTGCCGCTGGCGGTGGCCTGCGCACCGCTGGCGGTGCTGTAGGCGCCCTTGGCCTGGGCGCCGGCACCGGTGGCGCTCGCACCCAGCTCACTGGCACTGGCGCCACTGCCGAGGGCGACGCTGTCGACACCGCTGGCCTGCGCCGTGTTACCCAGTGCAGCGGCATTGTTGCCGGTGGCCAGCGCATCGAAGCCCACCGCGGTGGCATTGGCCGCCATCGCGTTGGCACCGCTGCCCAGTGCGGTGGCGCCGTTGCCGATGGCGTTGGCCGCATTACCGGCAGCCAGTGCGTTGTCACCGTCCACCAGGGCACCGGCCTCGCCATCGGCATTGCCGCTGGCCTGGAACTGGCGGCTGGTCTTGTCGGCGACGCTGGCCACTGCATCCAGCTGGCCCTTGTTCACCGCATCGGTGGCTTCGCTGCCTGCTGCGACATGGGTTACCTGGCGCTCACCGCCCGCCTTGCCGACGGCCACCGTGTTGTCACGGTCGGCCTTGGAACCGGCGCCGAGCGCGACGCTGTTGCTGCCATTGGCGGTGGCATTGGCACCCAGTGCGGTGGCGCTGCCGCCTGCCGCCCACGAATTCCAGCCGATCGCCGTGGCGTAGTCTTCGGTGGCCCACGCGCCCGCACCGAATGCCGCGGCACCGGTGCCACTGGCACGCGAGGGGATCAGGCCGAAGAAGGTGCTGCCACCGATGGCCACGCTCTCCTCGCCACTGGCCTCGCTGGACTGACCCACGGCAACGGCACCGGTTCCGGCCGCAGCGGCACCGAAACCGACTGCGGTGGTGTTGGCACCACTGGCCGCCGACCCGTAGCCCAGTGCCGTGCCGAGCCGACCGCTGGCTTCGGCATAGCCGCCGACGGCGGTGGTGCCATCGGCCGAAGCGGCGCTGCGGAAGCCACTGGCCAATGCCTGGGTGCCGCTGGCATTGGCTTCTGTACCTGTGGCGGTGCTGTACGCACCACTGGCCTGCGCACGCGCACCGGTGGCAGTGGCGCCCAGTTCACTGGCGCTGGCACCACTGCCCAGCGCCAGGCTGTCCTCGCCGGTGGCCTGTGCCGTGCTGCCCAGGGCAGCCGCATTGTTGCCGGTGGCCAGCGCATCGATGCCTACCGCCGTGGCGTTGGCCGCGAGCGCATTGGCACCACTGCCCAGCGCGGTGGCGCCGTTGCCGATGGCATTGGCGGCGTCACCTGCGGCCAGCGCGTTGTCACCCTCGACCAGCGCCCCGGTTTCGCCATCGGCATTGCCACTGGCCTGGAACTGCTTGCTGGTCTTTTCCGCCGCAGCGGCCACCGCATCGAGCTGGTTCTTGTTGACCGCGTCGTTGCCCTGGGTGCCATCGGCCACGTTGGTGATCTGGCGGGTATTGCCGCCGCCGCCCACCGACACGGTGTTGTCGCGGTCGGCAATCGAGTCCGCACCCAGCGCCACGCTGTTGGCACCGCGCGATTCGGCGGCGTTGCCCAGTGCGGTGCTGTTGATGCCCCCCGACCAGGCGCCACCACCCACCGCAGTGGAGTAGTTGCCCGATGCCTCGGTGGCCAGCAGACCGAACAGCGAGCCGCCAACGGCGACACTGTTGGTGCCGGTGGCCAGGCTGCCCTGGCCGGTGGCGGTGCTGTAGGCGCCAGACGCTTCCGAGTCGCCACCCACTGCCACGCTGTTGGAGCCGGAGGCGTTGGCGAAGTTGCCGAACGCCGTGGCGTTGAACGCCGAGGCCTGTGCGTAGCCACCGATGGCGGTGCTGTAACCGCCGCTGGCTTCGGCACCGATACCGAAGGCCGCTGACGCCGTGCCACTGGCCACGCTTTCGCTACCCACGGCGGTTGCCGCGTCACCGCTGGCATTGCTGAAGTAACCCACAGCCACGGCTTCTTCGCCAGAGGCTTCGGACAGCACGCCGGTAGCGGTACTGCCGGCACCGCTGGCGATGCTGGCCGCACCGAACGCCGCGCTCTGCTCGCCGCTGGCCTCGCTTTCCGCACCGTGCGCGGTGGCGTACTCACCGGTGGCCTGTGCGTTGGCGCCGACGGCGCTGGCATTGGCCGCGCTGGCCAGGGCATTGAAGCCCACCGCCTGCGCATTGCTGGCCAACGCATTGGCGCCGCTGCCCAGCGCAGTGGCGCCATTGCCGATGGCATTGGCCGCATCACCGGCGGCCAGTGCGTTGTCACCGTCCACCAGCGCACCGGCTACGTCATCGCCATTGCCGCTGGCCTGGAAGAAGCGACTGGTGGTTGTGGCCGTGGCCGCAACCGCATCCAGCTGCGCCTTGTTCACCGCATCGGTGGCCTGGGTGCCGGCGGCGACGTTGGTGACCTGGCGTTCGTTGCCAGCGCTGCCCACCGACACCGTGCGCGCGCGGTTGGCGACCGAACCAGCGCCCAGCGCGACCGTGTTGCTGGCGCTGGCATTGCTGCCGGCACCGAGCGCGATCGCACTCTCACCACCGGCCACCGTGTTGGTGCCGATGGCGATGCTGTTGATGCTGTTGCCCAACGCCTGGAAACCCAACGCGACGCTGTTGTCGCCATAACCGAAGGCACCGCGGCCAACGGCGGTGGAACTGGCGCCGTTGGCCCAGCTGTTGTAACCGATGGAGGTCGCGCCGCTGCCGCTGGCCCAGGCCGCGTTGCCGAACGCTGACGCGTTGGTGGCGGTGGCCCATGCACCCGAACCGAATGCCGCAGCGCCGCTGGCGGTCGCCCAGCTGTAACCACCGACGGCGGTACTGTCATCGCTGCTGGCGAACGCGCTGTCGCCGACCGCAACCGCATAGCTGCCGGTGGCGCGCGACTTGCCGCCTGCGGCGAAGCTGTTGTCACCACTGGCCTTGGCCGCGTTGCCGAAGGCGCTGCTGGCAGCCCCGGTGGCCTGCGCACCGCTGCCGACTGCGGTGGCATCGGCAACGGCGGTGGTGCCGACCTGTTGTGCCTTGCCGTCGGCACCGATGATCGGCTGGTTGAATTCGTCGTAGGCCTGGCCGAGGCCGCCGATGGCGACACCGCCATTGCCGCTGGCAGTGCTGTTGCGGCCGACCGCCACACTGTCATCGCCGATCGCGGATGCAGCCGCGCCCTGCGCGATGGCGCCGGCGCCGATCGCATTGCTCGACGAACCGGCGGCGATGGCACCCTCGCCATCAGCCAGTGCGCCGGCGTCACTGCCCGCCTCCGGCTGCGCCTGGAAGAACCGCGCGGTGCCGTCGGCGGTGCTGGCCACCGCATCCAGCTGTGCCTTGTTCACCGCATCGGTGGCTTCGCTGCCGGCGGCAACGCTGGTGATCTGCCGTTCGTTGCCGGCACTGCCCACCGCCACGCTGTTGGCGCGCACCGCTTCGGAGTTGGCGCCGAGCGCGACGCTGTTGGCGCCACGTGCGGTGGCGTAGTAACCCACCGCAGTGCTCTGTGCGCCACTGGCCCAGGTCTGAGCGCCGAGGGCACTGGCGTTCTCGCCAGGTGCATAGGCGAAGTAGCCGACCGCAGTGGCTTCGGCACCGGAGGCCTCGCTCAGGCTGCCGTTGGCCACCGCGCGATCGCCACTGGCAATGGCGCCTGCGCCGACGGCGGTCGCGGCTTCGCCACTGGCCTGGGTCTGCACGAAGAAGCCCAGGCCGGGGATCAGATCAGCCGGGCCGCCGATGGCGACGCTGCTGGTGCCGGTGGCATTGCTCTGCGTACCCAATGCCGTGGAGTAATCGCCGATGGCATTGGCCACCGCACCGAACGCCGACGCCTGTGCGCCGGCAGCATAGGCACCCACGCCGTAGGACGACGCGGCAAAGCCGCTGGCTTCAGCGCTGGCACCGACGGCAGTGCCACCGACGCCGGCGCTGGTGGCGCCGGTTTCCACCGGTACACCGCCGCTGGTGATCAGCGGGTTGCCGTTGGCGTCCACCGCGGCACCGCCCACGGCAACGCTGCCCGGGCCGTTGGCCTGTGCGTTGTTGCCGAACGCTGCACTGTTCTGGCCCGAGGCCAGCGCGTTGTTGCCGACGGCGGTGGCGTTCTGCGCGACGGCGCCGGCACCCGCGCCAACTGCAGTAGCACCGTTGCCGATCGCGTTGGCGGCCTCGCCTGCAGCCAGTGCGTCGTCGCCCTCGGCCAGCGCACCGGCATCGCTGTTACTGCTGCCGGTGGCCTGGAAGCGCTTGGCGGTAGCATCGGCCACGGCGGCAACGCCCTTCAACTGGCCGACGTTGACCGCATCGTTATCTTCCGTACCGGCAGCCACGCTGGTGATCTGGCGGGTCAGGCCGTATTCGGCGGCACCGACGGACACGGTATCGACACGATCGGCCAGTGAGCCGGCGCCGAGCGCCACGCTGCCGGTAGCCACCGCAGCGGAGTTCGAGCCCAGCGCCGTGCTGTATTCACCGACGGCGGTGCTGAACGCGCCAACCGCGATCGACGCTTCGTTGGCGGCGGTAGCGCCGCGGCCCAGTGCGGTGCTGCCCGGGCCCATCGCCACGGCACCGCCGCCGACGGCCGTCGCACCATCAGCGGTGGCTTCGGACAGCGCGCCGAGTGCGGTGGCCGCGCCGTTCTCACTGGCTGCGGTAGCGCTTGCGCCAACCGCGGTGTCGCCGAGACCGAAAGCCGCGGCACTCTGCCCGACCACGACGCTGGCATCGCCGAGCGCGAGTGCGCCTTGGCCGAACGCACTCGCGCCGATGCCGGCAGCGATGGCCTGGGTACCGATGGCGGTGGTCGCATTGGCCAGCGACTGTGCGCCGGCACCGGCCGCCACGGCGCCCTGCCCATCGATCTTCGCCGCGTCGCTGTCATCGCCTGCGCCGTCGGCCTTGAAATAACGGTTGCCGTCTGCGGCGACGTCGGCCAGCGCGGCCTGCGTTGCACGCGCCTGCGCATCGAGCTGCGCCTTGTTCACCGCATCGGTGGCCTGGCTGCCTGCGGCAACATTGGTGATCTGCCGTTCCTTACCGGTGTCACCGACGGACACGGTGTTTGCGCGGGTGGCCTTGGAGCCGGCGCCGAGCGCCACGCTGTTGGCCGCACTGGCGCTGCTGTTGCTGCCGATCGCCACCGCGTTGCTGCCCTTGGCCGTAGCCGAGCCTTCGATCAGGCACTTTTCGAGCAGCTTGCCGCTGAATGCGACGCAGGTGGCGCTGCCGCCGATCTGCACCGACTGTGCCGCAGCGATACCGCTCATGCCCAATCCCAATACCAGGCCCAGTGCCATCGCCAACCGTGCGGGCGCAGCCTGCGTTGCATCGCGGCGCTGGTCGACGACCCCGCCACTGCTGCCGGAGGAGGCCAGTTCCGAGGCCACCACCAACTGACCCAATGCTTTGTTCCAGACCTTGCGATAAATCCGATTCATCGGTACGGCTCCTGATTGGACTGGTTTTGGGCAAAGCAACGCCACCGCTGGGCTTTCCGGCCCAACGTCCCCTGGGGGCGTTTATTCGCGTGATTTACTGCGGGGTATTGCCGAACGGCGCGCAGCGACAGAAAACCGAGCGCGTGCGCCAAGCGGTTACTGCGAAATGAATGATTCTGAAACGGGGTTCAAGTGTTAACGGCAACTTTGCAGATCGTCAAGACTTTGACACGGCAAATCCTATTGCCGTGAAGCACATCACTATTTCACGTGTTTATGAAAGGATTTTGTTATGCATGCGTGACGATTCCTCGACGCATGAAAATGCATGTAACTAGCGGTCGCGACTGGAGTTTCAATCGCGCAAAGAAAAACCCGCCGATCAACGGCGGGTTTTTCCATACGCGATGGCATTGAGGCCTGCGCGATGCAGTGCGATCAGCCGCACCACACCCGCGCGTTGCGGAACATGCGCATCCACGGCGAATCGCCCTGCCACTCGGCCGGGGCCCAGCTCATGTTGAGCGCGCGCGGGGTGCGTTCCGGGTGCGGCATCATGATGGTGACGCGGCCGTCGGTGCTGGTCAGGCCGGTGATGCCGTCCGGCGAACCGTTCGGGTTCAGCGGGTACTGGCTGGCGACGTTGCCATTGCCGTCGATGTAGCGCAGCGAGACGCGTGCGGCGGCCTGGTCAACGGCGTTGTCGAACACCGCCTGGCCTTCACCATGCGCCACCGCCACCTGCAGGCGCGAGCCGGCCATGCCACGCAGCAGGATCGACGGCGATTCCACCACTTCCAGCAGCGCGGTACGGGCTTCGAACTGCTCGCTGGCGTTGCGGCGGAACTGCGGCCAGTGCTCGGCACCGGGGATGATGCCCTTCAGCTGGCTCATCATCTGGCAGCCGTTGCACACGCCCAGCGCGAAGCTGTCCTCGCGGGCGAAGAACGCAGCGAAGGCATCACGCAGTGCGCTGCGCTCCAGGATCGAGGTCGCCCAGCCACGGCCGGCACCGAGCACGTCGCCATAGCTGAAGCCACCACAGGCCACCAGGCCGGTGAAGTCCTGCAGGGCCACGCGGCCTTCGATCAGGTCGCTCATGTGCACGTCGAACGCGCGGAAGCCTGCACGTTCGAAGATATTCGCCATTTCGATCTGACCATTGACGCCCTGCTCTCGCAGCACGGCCACGCGCGGACGCGCACCGGTGCTGATGAACGGCGCCGCCACGTCCTCGTTGAGGTCGAAGCTGAGCTTGGGCTTCAGGCCCGGCGCCGTGAAGGCACGGGCAATCTCGCGCTCGGCGTCGGCGTTGGCCGGGTTGTCGCGGCGCTTCTGCATGGCGTGGGTGACCGACCACCAGGCATCGAACAGCGCGTCCCAGCGCCATTCGGCCAGGTTCTCGCCACCCAGCGACACGCGCACCACCGGTGCGGTGGTCGGCTTGGCGATGCGCTGCGCGCATTCGGTCAGGGCATGCCGCTCGACCAGGTCGGCGAAGGCCGCGCGGTCTTCGCGCGCGATCTGCACCACCGCACCCAGCTCTTCGTTGAACAGGCTGCGGAACGGATCATCGCCCCAGGCATCAAGGGTGATGTCCAGGCCCAGGCGCGAAGTGAAGGCCATTTCGCACAGTGCGGCGAAGGCACCACCGTCGCTGCGGTCGTGGTAAGCCAGCAGCAGCCCGGACTGGCGCGCATCGCGGATCAGTTCGAAGAAGCCACGCAGGCGCTGCGGGTCATCCAGGTCCGGGGCGGCACCGGCGAAGGCCGGCAGGTCGCCATGGTCGGCATGTACCTGGGCCAGGATCGAACCACCGAGGCGCTGCTTGCCGGCGCCGAGGCCGATCAGCCACAGCTCGCTCTCGACTTCGCGATCGAGCAGCGGGGTCAACTGCTGGCGCACGTCGGCGACCGGCGCGAACGCAGTGATCACCAGCGACACCGGCGACACGCTCTTGTGCGCCTCGCCCTGGTCGTGCCACTGCGCCTGCATCGACAGCGAGTCCTTGCCGACCGGGATGCTGATGTCCAGCTGCGGGCACAGTTCCATGCCCACCGCCTTCACCGCGTCGTACAGCAGCGCGTCTTCGCCCGGGTGGCCGGCAGCGGCCATCCAGTTCGCCGACAGCTTGATTTCGTCCAGCGCGTCGACCGGCGCAGCGCACAGGTTGGTCAATGCTTCACCCACCGCCATGCGTGCCGACGCCGCGGCATCCAGCAGGGCCAGCGGGGTGCGCTCACCGAGCGCCATGGCTTCACCGGCCACGCCGTTGAAGTCGGCCAGGGTGATTGCCACGTCGGCCACCGGCAGCTGCCACGGGCCGACCATCTGCTCGCGCGCGGTCAGGCCACCGACGCTGCGGTCGCCGATGGTGACCAGGAAGTTCTTCGATGCCACCGTCGGGTGCGCGAGCACGCGCAGGCCAGCTTCCTGCAGGTCCAGGCCGCCGGTCTTCAGCGCCGGCCAGCGCGGGGCCGGCGGGTGTGCGGTGTCGCGGTGCATCTTCGGCGGCTTGCCGAACAGCACGTCCATCGGCAGGTCGATCGGCGCATCAGCCGGAATGTTGCCCGGAACAGCGCCGTAGGCCACCACCAGGTGTTCTTCGGCGGTGGCCACGCCAACCGCGGCGAACGGGCAGCGCTCGCGCGCGCACAGCGCAGCGAATTCGGCCAGGCGCTCCTGCGCCACGCCCAGTACGTAGCGTTCCTGCGATTCGTTGCACCACAGCTGCATCGGTGACAGCGACGGGTCGTCGGTCGGCACCTTGCCCAGATCGATGATGCCGCCGACCTTGGAGTCGTGCAGCAGCTCGGGGATGGCATTGGACAAGCCACCGGCACCGACGTCATGGAAGAACTTGATCGGGTTGTCGGCGCCCATCGCCACGCAGCGGTCGATGACCTCCTGGCAGCGGCGCTCCATTTCCGGGTTGTCGCGCTGCACGCTGGCGAAGTCCAGGTCCTCGGCGCTTTCACCGGAAGCCACCGAGCTGGCGGCACCGCCACCGAGGCCGATCAGCATCGCCGGGCCACCGAGCACGATGACGGCGTCGCCATCCTGCAGCAGGATCTTGTCGACCTGCACGCGGTCGATCGCACCGAGGCCACCGGCCAGCATGATCGGCTTGTCGTAGGCACGCACCAGGTCGGCGCCTTCCGGCAACTCGAAGCTGCGGAAGTAGCCGAGCAGGGCCGGGCGGCCGAACTCGTTGTTGAACGCAGCGCCGCCCAGCGGGCCGTCGGTCATGATTTCCAGCGCCGGCGCCATGCGCGGGTTCAGCGCGCGCGGCGCCTCCCACGGCTGCGGCAGCTCGGGAATGCGCAGGTGCGAGACCGAGAAGCCGCTCAGGCCGGCCTTCGGCTTGCCACCGCGGCCGGTCGCGCCTTCGTCGCGGATCTCGCCACCGGCGCCGGTCGAGGCACCCGGGAACGGCGCGATCGCGGTCGGATGGTTGTGCGTTTCCACCTTGATCTGGAACGCGCTGGGCACGCTCGGCTCGCTGCGGTACTCACCGCTGGCCGGGTCCGGGCGATAACGCGACGCCGGATGCCCTTCGATCACTGCGGCATTGTCGCTGTACGCGCTGAGCGTGTGCTGCGGGGTCTGCTGGTGGGTGTTCTTGATCATCCGGAACAGCGAGCGGTCCTGCTCCTGGCCGTCGATGGTCCAGCTGGCGTTGAAGATCTTGTGGCGGCAGTGCTCGGAGTTGGCCTGCGCGAACATCATCAGTTCCACGTCCGATGGCGAACGACCCAGCGCGCTGAAGCGCTCGCGCAGGTAATCGATCTCGTCCTGGGCCATGGCCAGGCCGAGGCGCTGGTTGGCGGCCTCCAGCTGGTCCACCGGCACCCGCTCCAGTTCACCCCGGGCCGGGGCCGAGAACAGGGCCTTGCCCTGCTCGACGCTCTCCAGCACCGACTGCGTCATCGGGTCATGCAGCGCCTTGACCAGCGCCTGCTGGGCGGCGGCATCGGCCGGCCAGCCCTGCACGTCGATGCGCAGGCCACGTTCGACCCGGCTGACCGGCTGCCCAGCACCGCGCACCAGTTCGGTGGCCTTGCTCGACCACGGCGACAGCGTGCCCAGGCGCGGCACCACGATGCGGCTGACCGCGCCTTCGGCCACGGCCTCGGCCTGCGGCGCAGCTTCGAGGATGCGGCACAGGGTGGTGAGGTCGGGGGCGGCGCTGCCTTCGGGCTGCACGAAGTAGACGTGCCAGGCACCGCTGATGCGCAGGGAGGGCGCGATGGACTGCAGGCGGGATTCAAGACGTTCGCGGCGGAACGGCGACAGGGCGGGCGCGCCCTCGAGGACCATCATGTCCGGGGAACCGTAGTTGGGAAACGGGCCCGACATTGTACCGGAAGCGGGGGGATGGGCTCTGGCCGGGCGGCGCCCGGCACCCGCAGAGGCGCCCAAGCCAAGGCCACAGCCAGAGCAAAGGCAAAAGCCACAGCAACAGCGGGTTTCCTGGGAGATGGCGGGGTGGGTCCGGTTGCGGGGGACGCCGTGAATCCGTCCATGGAGGCTCGGTCGCCGCTTGCTCGTGTGCGCAGTCCTGCGCACACGGCAAGACCGGTGTTGGGCGTCCTGCCCAACCCGCCCAAGGCATGCCTCGGGCCCATGCGGCTCACGCCCCCGCAACCGGACCCACCCCGCCTTCGACAGATTTCCGCGATCTGCGGTAGATCCACGCCATGCGTGGATGCTCCCCGGTAGTGCCGGCCGCTGGCCGGCAACCAGGGAACATCAGAAATCAGGCATGAAGAGCGGAGCAACCGGCTTTTGCTTTTGTTTTTTTTCTTCTGTCTTTCGTGGCTGGCACCCGCAGGAAACTGTCCAGGGTCGGGCGGGTGGGCATCGCGGGGGTGTCCGCGGCATGGATGCCGCGGCCAAGCCCCCAGGGAAGGGTTTACGGCGTCCCCCGCGATGCCCACCCGCCCGGCCAAGCCCATGAATTCGCAGTTCGACCCGCCACGAGGGGGCTCCGCCGATGGCCGCCGACCGCGCGCAGCGCCGCCCTTGGCCCGAATCCCGGAACCATGCGCTTGCTCACGGATTGACCACGCGATTGATGACAACGTTGTCCCCACCTGGCGCCGGACTCTCTCCCCGGCCTCCCAGGTACCTCCGTCCGTCCCCCTCCGTCGCCTTCCCGGGCGATGTCCGGACCTGCGTTACGTGCGGCGCCATCCGGGCCCGCGCGCCAACCGATCGATCGGAGACACACCATGTACGACCCGCTTGTGCTGAGTGCCGATGTCCGCAGTGCCGAACGCTCCCTCCACCGCTGTCGCCCGCGCCGTCTGGCCTGGCTGCTGGCCCTTGCCGGGGCCGTTGCCCTGCCCGGCCTGGCGCAGGCCGCCAGCTGTGCCGGGGTGGCCCAGTGGGACCAGGCCAAGATCTACCGGGCCGGCGATACCCTGCAGAAGGGAGGCGTCCTCTATCGGGCGAACCAGGACATCTGGAACGCGCCGCCGGACCATCCGGCCGGTGCGCCCTACTACACCAACCTCGGTGCCTGTGATGGCAGCGGCAGCAACCAGCCGCCGGTGGTCAGCCTGACCTCTCCGGCCAATGGCGCCACCTTCAGCGCCGGCAGCACGGTCAACGTGACCGCCAATGCCAGCGATGCGGATGGCAGCGTCGCCAAGGTCGAGTTCTTCCGCGATGGCAGCTCGCTGGGGGTGGCCACCAATGCGCCGTATGCGGCCAGCTGGGCCAATGCCAGCGCCGGCAGCCACACCCTTCGCGCGGTAGCCACCGACAACAACAACGCCACCGCCAGCACGGCGACCATCAGCATCACCGTCAACGCCGCCAGTGGCGATACCACCGCGCCGAGCGTGCCGGGCGGGCTGGCGGTCGGCACCCGCACCGCCAACAGCATCGCGCTGAGCTGGAGCCCGTCCACCGACAACACCGGTGGCAGCGGCCTGGCCGGCTATGACGTGTACCGCAACGGCAGCCTGGTCGGCTCGCCGTCCAGCGCCAGCTATGTCGATGGTGGGCTGACCGCATCGACCACCTACCGCTACCGCGTGCGCGCCCGCGACAACGCCGGCAATGCATCGGCACAGGGCACCGAGATCAGCGCCACCACGCTGGCCGGCAATGGCGGCGGCACCGGCAAGCGGGTCATCGGTTACTTCACCCAGTGGGGCATCTACGGCCGCAACTACCGGGTCAAGAACATCGACAGCAGCGGTTCGGCCGCACGCCTGACCCACATCAACTACGCGTTCGGCAACGTGCGCAACAACCGGTGTGAAGTGGGCATCACCCAACCGTCGGATCCGAACACCGGTGCCGGCGGCGATGCCTTCGCCGACTACAGCAAGGCCTTCAGTGCCGCCGAGAGCGTCAGCGGCAGCGCCGATACCTGGGACCAGCCGCTGCGTGGCAACTGGAACCAGCTCAAGCAGCTCAAGGCCAAGTACCCGGGCATGAAGGTGCTGATCTCGCTGGGTGGCTGGACCTGGTCGCGCGGCTTCTCCAGCGCGGCGCGCCCGGAAAACCGCCAGGCCTTCGTGGCCTCGTGCATCGACGCCTACATCAAGGGCAACCTGCCGGTGACCGACGGTGCCGGTGGCGCCGGTGCCGCGCTGGGCGTGTTCGACGGCATCGACATCGACTGGGAGTACCCGGTGGCCTGTGGCATCGAATGCGGCAAGCCGGAGGACAACGCCAACTTCACCGCGCTGATGGCCGAGTTCCGCCGCCAGCTCGATGCGGTGCGTCCGGGCCTGTTGCTGACGGTAGCGGTGGGTGCCGGCATCGACAAGATCCGCGTCACCGATCCGGCCGCGTACCACCCGTACCTGGACTACATCAATGTGATGACCTACGACTTCCACGGCGCGTGGGATGCGAAGACCAATCACCAGTCGGCGCTGTTCGATTCGCCGAATGATCCGTCCACCGGCGACCAGAAGCTCTACAACAGCAACGACGCCATCGAGGCCTTCATCAGCCGTGGCGTGCCCGCCGCCAAGCTCAACCTGGGCATCGGCTACTACGGGCGTGGCTGGACCGGTGTGGCCAACGCCAACAACGGCCTCTACCAGGCCGCGACCGGCGCCGCCCCGGGCACCTACGAGGCCGGCATCGAAGACTGGAAGGTACTGAAGAACCTGGCGTGGCCGGGCTACACCGACAACACCGCCGGTGCCACCTGGATCTACAACGGCAGCACGTTGTGGAGCTTTGACACCCCGGCCAACATCACCCGCAAGATGGGCTACGTGAAGACCCAGGGCCTGGGCGGCGCATTCGTCTGGGAGTTCAGTGGTGACGATGCGCAGGGCACGCTGACCAAGGCGGTCAGTGACGGCCTGCAATAAGAAAAAAGCCGGGGGTGCGACTTGCATCCCCGGCCTCGCTCGCATGATGCATCCGCCGGGCATGGCCCGGCGTTACCCGCCATTCCACGGTAGCGCCGGGCCATGCCCGGCGGTGTTCTGATCAGCGCTTGGCCGACAGCTTTTCCAACGCGGCGCGCAGCTGCGCCGGCGGCAGGTAGCCGCCCAGCTGGGTACCGTCCGGGGCGAAGATCGCCGGGGTACCGTTCACGCCCAGCTGCTGGCCCAGTGCGTACTGCATCGCCACCGGGTTGGTGCAGTTCTTCGCCGGCACGCTGCCACCGCGCTTGGCGCTGGTCAGCGCCTGGCGACGATCGGCCGCACACCAGACCGAGATCATGTCGGTGTAGTCCTTGCTGCCCAGGCCCATGCGCGGGAACGCGAGGTACTCGACACTGATGCCGTTGCGGTTGAGCTCGGCGATATCCTGGTGCAGCTTGCGGCAGTAGCCGCACTCGATGTCGGTGAACACGCTGATGGTGTACTTGGCATTGGGCGCAGCGAACACGATGCGGTCACCGTGGTTGGCCTTGGCCAGCAGATCGCGGCGGTAGCCGAGCAGGCCTTCGCTGTTGGCCGGACCCTTGGCGCGGGTGTCGTAGGGCTGCGACTGGAACAGGTAGCGACCGTCATCGGACACGTACAGCAGCTGGCCGGAGACCACCACTTCGCGGAAGCCGGGGAACGGCGCGGCGCCGATGTAATCCACTTCGAAACCCGGATTGAGCGCGGTCAGCGCGGCACGCACGGCCTGGTCGGCCGAGCCGTTGGCAGCCGGACTGGCCGCCTTGGCCGCAGCAGCGGTAGCAGGTGCCTTGGCGGCCGGCGGGGCCGGCTGGGCGCAGGCAGTCAGGCTGAGCGCACCGAACACGGCGGCGATGGCAAATCGGAGCATGGAGCGGTCCGCGACAGAAGAAGACCCCGGATTCTGACACAGCCGCCGATGTCAGGCCGCGATGGCAGGCAGGGCTCGCGGCAAGGGTTCAGGCCCCTGCTCAGCCGCGCGGGTGATGGCGCGCGTGCAGTTTCTGCAGGTGTTCGCGCGCCACCAGCGTGTAGATCTGGGTGGTCGACAGCGAGCTGTGGCCCAGCAGCATCTGCAGCGCGCGCAGATCCGCGCCCCGGTTGAGCAGGTGGGTGGCGAAGCTGTGGCGCAGGGCATGTGGGCTGATCCGTGCCGGATCGATGCCGGCCACCTGTGCGTGGCGCTTGACCAGGTGCCAGAACGCCTGCCGGGTCAACGCATGCAGCGTCGGCTCGATGAACAACGGTGTCTGCCCATCGGCCAAGGCCTGCACTTTGCCCTTGCCGACCAGCTGCGGCCGCGACTGCTGCAGATAGCGCTCCAGCCAATGCTGCGACTCCTCGCCCAACGGCACCAGCCGTTCCTTGCTGCCTTTGCCGGTGACCCGCAACACCCCCTGGCGCAGGTTGACCGCCGTGGCCGGCAGCAGCACCAGCTCGCTCACGCGCAGCCCGGCGGCATACATCAGCTCCAGCATGGCGCGATCGCGCAGGCCCAGCGGGCTGTCGATGTCCGGCGCCGCCAGCAGTGCGTCGATCTGGCTTTCGGCCAACGCCTTGGGCAGCAGCCTCGGCAGCTTCGGCGGATCCAGCAGTGCACTGGGGTCCTCGCTGCGATCGCCCCGGCGCACACCATCAGCGAAGAACGCGCGCAGCGCCGACAGCAGGCGCGCGTTGCTGCGCGGCGACCAGCCATGCCGGGTACGCCACGCCAGGTAGTCGAACAACCCGGGACGTTCAATGCCGGCCAGGCCACCCTCGCGCCCATCGGTCCAGCGTGCCAACCCTTCCAGGTCGCGCCGGTAGCTGTCGAGGGTGGCGCGGGCCAGGCCGTTCTCGGCCCAGATCGCATCGAGGAAGCGCTGGATGCGCAGGCTGTCATCGGCCCGTAGCTCGGGCAGTTGCTGCACCAGCTGGCGGCGTTCGGCGGGGGTGGAAACAGGGGCCATGCGTGCAGGATACGAGGGCGACTGCGGATGCGGCCAGCATTGCGTATGCTCGGCGCATGTCCCGCCCTGCCACCGACACGGCCACTGCGGCCACCACCGAGATGCCCCGCCCGCGCGCACTGCTGCTGTGGCGCATGCTGGCGATGGTCTACGACACGTTGCCGGTGCTGGCCCTGTGGATGCTGGCCGGCACACTGTTCACCCTCGCCTACACCCTCGATGGCCACACCCAGCGCGAGAACATCGCACCGTTCAGTGCCTGGCAGTGGCTGCTGTGGGTGGTGTGCTGGGCGATCACCGGGTGGTACGCCACCGCCAGCTGGCGCCGCGGCGGGCAGACACTGGGCATGCGGCCGTGGCGGCTGAAGCTGGAATCAAGCGATGGCACGCCGCTACGACGCAGGCAGCTGTGGCTGCGTTTCGCAGTGGGCACGCTGTCGCTGCTGCTGGGCGGCATCGGCTTCTGGTGGGCGTTGATCGACCGCCAGCGGCTGACCTGGCACGACCGTGCCAGTGGCACGCGGCTGGTGCGCATGCCGAAGCGGTGAATTGCCCTGGTAGCGCCGGGCCATGCCCGGCGGACGTGGGTTACCGCAAACCTCCGCCGGGCATGGTCCGGCGCTACCGGAATCAGCCCGATTTGCGCCGGAACAGCAGTCCGGATATCGCCAGCATCACGATCGGTGGCAGCGCATAGGCAATGCGGTAATCGAACTTCAGCGCACCGGCCATGCGGCCGAAGAACAGCTGCAGCAACCAGAAGCCCAGCGCGAACAGGATGCCCAGGAACAGGCGCTTGCCCATGCCGCCACTGCGCAGCGAGCCGAATGCGAACGGCACCGCCGCCAGGCACAGCGCCAGCACGTTCACCGGGTAGAACCAGCGGCTCCAGTACACATCCTCATAGTCGCGCGCATCCAGCCCATTGCGTTCGCGGTACTCGATGCTGGTACGCAGCTCGGCCACGCTGAGGTTGCGCGGCTTGGCGATACCGGTCGCCAGCGCGCCGGCATCCAGCTTGGAATTCCACGGTTCGCGTGCCACTTCCTCGCGCGTGGCCGAACGTTCGCCGAACGTATCCCGGCGCACACCGGTCAACACCCAGCCATCGTTGTCGTGCTCGGCGGTGGCCGCGTGGGTCAGCGAGGCGATCTGTCCGTCCTCGGCGATGCGGTACAGGCGCACGTCGCGCAGGATCAGCCGCGTGCCCTTGTCACCCACCAGCTGCTCTTCGCCACCGGCGGCGCTGAGGAAGGTGTCGCCCTCCCGCGCCCACAGCCCGGAGTAGCGTGCAGTGGAAATGTCCTGGCCCCATTTGGCGCTGGACTTCAGCGCATCGGCTCGATCCTGGCCCCAGGGTCCCAGCGTTTCGGCGCTGAGCACCATCACTGCGGTGAGCAGTGACAGCGCAATCGCCACCGACACGCTCAGGCGCTTGCGCGACAGCCCCAGCGCGCGCAGCGCGGTCAGTTCGGAGGTCGCCGCCAGCTGGCCCAGGCCCATCAGGGCGCCGATCACCGCAGCGGTGGGGAAGAAGGTGTAGGCCCGCCGCGGCACCGTGTACAGCACCCAGGCTGCGGCATGGCCCAGCGAGTAGCCGTTCTTGCCGATGTCCTTGAACTCGCCGGAGAAGGCCATCACCACGTCCAGGCCGACCAGCACCGTCCAGGTCAACAGCACCGTCGTGAATACCGACTGGCCCAGGTACAGATCGAAACGCATCGGGCGCAGCCTCATGCGTGGGCTCCCTTCGGCCGGCCCAGGCGGCCATCACGTGCATACATCCAGATCGCCAGCCCCAGCAACGGCAGGGTCAGCCACCACAGGCCGAGCGCGGCCGGAATCTTGCCGGTGGCAATCCAGCCACTGCCGATGAACATCAGGTTGGTGCCAACCATGTAGGCCAGCAGGGCCAGCATCATCCGTCCATAGCGCTGCTGGCGCGGAGAGCTGCGGCCCAGCGGCACGGTCAACAGGGCGAAGGCCAGTGCGATCAGCGGCGGGGCCAGCCGGCGATGCAGCTGTGCCTGTGCCTCGGGCCGGGCATCACCGAACAGCTTCGTGGTCGGCATCAGCTCCGGATCGTTCTCGGTACGGGTCTGCGCACCGTCGGGCAGGGCCACGTCGTTGCGCGCGAAGGTCGCCAGGCGGTAGTCCAGCCCACCCGCTACCGGGCCCTCCACCTGGTGCCCATCATCCAGCTCCAGGAAGCGCTGGCGGGCGCCTTCAAAGAACATCCGGCCCCCGGCGGCAGACACCACCTCGAGGCGGTCGTCCTTCTGCCGCTGCAGGAACACCCTGCCCAGCCGGGTGCCATCGGGCGAGATCGAGGACAGGTAGACCACGCCGCCATTGGGCAGCGGGGTGAAGCGGCCCGGCTCCAGGCCGGCCATCAGCACGCTGCGGTTGGCCTCGATGATCATCTGCTCGGCCACCCGCCCGGCCCAGGGCCCGAGCCACAGCGAGCAGGCGCCCACCAGGGCCACGACCGGCAGCACCAGCATCAGCAGCGGCCGCAGCAGGCGCTTGGGGCCCACGCCAATGGCAGTGATGACCGCCATTTCCGAGTCCCGGTACAGGCGGGCGACCGCCAGCAGCAGGCCCAGCATCAGCGCCAGCGGCAGGATCAGCGGCAGGTAGGCGATGAACTGCAGGCCCAGCTGCGAGAACAGCAGCTTGGCCGGCAGGCGCCCATCGGCGATGTTGCCGAGGATATCCACCAGCACGCCGCCCACGCTGACCACCAGCAGGACGATCAGGGTAGCCAGGAAACTCTGGACGAAATCGCCCAGCAGGTATCGGTCGAGCTTCAACATGGGGCGGTGGTTTAAACTCTGGGGTTCGTTCGCGGTGCCGCCCAGTCTACTGTCTGGGCGTAAACGGTCCGCGATTGTACGGACTTGCCAATGGAATCTGCTCAATGGCTCTCGAATTCACCCTGAACCACCTCGCCGCGGCTTCGGCCGCCGTTGATTGCCTGGTCGTCGGCGCCTATGCCGACCATACCCTGACTTCGGCCGCGCAGGCACTGGATGCCGCCAGCGGTGGCCGCCTGGCCGCCCTGGCCCAGCGTGGCGACCTGTCCGGCAAGACCGGCGCGACCACCCTGCTGCACGACCTGCCGGGCGTGACCGCCCCGCGCGTGCTGGTGGTCGGCCTGGGCGAAGCGGCCCGTTTCGGCGTGCCGCAGTACCTGAAGGCGGTCGGCGATGCCGTACGCGCGCTGAAGACCGGCGCTGTCCGCAGCGCACTGTTCACCCTGTCCGAAGTGGCAGTGAAGGACCGCGATGCGGCCTGGGCGATCCGCCAGGCGGTGATCGCCGCCGATCACGCCGCCTACCGCTACACCGCTACCCTGGGCAAGAAGAAGGCCGACGACGCCGGTCTGGCCCAGCTGGCAATCGCCGGTGACGACGCGCAGGCCCTGGCCCAGGGCCAGGCCATCGCCGCCGGTGTCGAGTTCGCCCGCGAGCTGGGCAACCTGCCGCCGAACTACTGCACCCCGGCCTACCTGGCCGAGGTCGGCGTGAAGTTCGCCGGCGAGCACGACGGTGCCGAAGCCGAGATCCTCGACGAGCACCAGATGGAAGCGCTGGGCATGGGCTCGCTGCTCGCCGTGGCCCGTGGCTCGGCCAACCGCCCGCGCCTGGTCGTGCTGAAGTGGAACAATGGCGGCGATGCCAAGCCGTACGTGCTGGTCGGCAAGGGCATCACCTTCGATACCGGTGGCGTCAACCTGAAGACCCAGGGCGGCATCGAAGAGATGAAGTACGACATGTGCGGTGGCGCCAACGTCATCGGCACCTTCGTCGCTGCGGTCAAGGCCAAGCTGCCGCTGAACCTGGTAGTGGTGGTCCCGGCGGTCGAAAACGCCATCGACGGCAACGCCTACCGTCCGTCCGACGTGATCACCTCGATGTCGGGCAAGACCATCGAAGTGGGCAACACCGACGCCGAAGGCCGCCTGATCCTGTGCGACGCCCTGACCTACGCGCAGCGCTTCGAGCCGGCCGCGCTGGTCGACGTGGCCACCCTGACCGGCGCCTGCATGGTCGCCCTCGGCCACCAGACCGCCGGCCTGATGAGCAAGCACGACGACCTGGCCAACGAGCTGCTGGCCGCCGGCGAGCAGGTGTTCGACCGCGCCTGGCGCCTGCCGCTGTGGGACGAGTACCAGCCGATGCTCGATTCGAGCTTCGCCGACGTCTACAACATCGGCGGCCGCTGGGCCGGTGCGATCACCGCCGGCTGCTTCCTGTCGCGCTTCGCCGAAGGCCAGCGCTGGGCGCACCTGGACATCGCCGGCGTGGCCAGCGATGAAGGCAAGCGTGGCATGGCCACCGGCCGCCCGGTCGGCCTGCTGAGCCAGTGGCTGCTGGACCAGGTCGCCCGCGCCTGATGCCGTACCCGACCCTGGCCGGCGCCCGCCGGCCAGGGCCTCGCCCGGCAGCGCCGGGCCCCTGCCTGACCCGGATCCTGCCATGCCCCGCGCCGACTTCTACCTGATCGCCAAGCCCCGCTTCCTGACCGAGCCGCTGCGCCTGGTCTGCGAGCTGGCGCGCAAGGCCAACGACGCCGGGTTGTTCACCCTGGTGCTGGCCCGCGACCAGGCCCAGGCCGAGGAGCTGGACGAACTGCTGTGGGCGTTCGACAACGATGCCTACATCCCGCACCAGATCGCCGGCGAGGACATGGACGAGGAAGAGGCCCTGGTGCTGATCGCCGTGCCCGGCACTGAAGCGCCGGCCCGCCCGCTGGTGATCAACCTGCGCGACGAACCCTGGCTGGGCCAGTGCGAGCGCGTGCTGGAAGTGGTCCCGGCCGACCCGGAAGCGCGCGAACCGCTGCGCGAGCGCTGGCGGCAGTACAAGGCCGCCGGTTACGACCTGAACAAGCACGACATGTAAGTCCAGCGAGGACCCCTTGATGCGCCTGCTGATCGCCCTGATTCTTCCCTGGCTGTCCTTTTTCACCATCGGCCGGCCGTTTGCCGGCATCGTCTGCCTGATCCTGCAGATCACCCTGATCGGCTGGCTGCCCGCCGCGATCTGGGCCGCCTACGCGGTCAGCCAGTACCACACCGACCAGAAGATCCGGCGCGCCCTCGGGCCGCGCTGATCTCCCTTCCGCCTTGATTACCGGTTGCCCCGCATGACCCAACTCGCCTCCAGCTACGACCCGAAGTCCTTCGAGACCGACCTCTACGAGGCCTGGGAGAAGGCCGGCCACTTCAAGCCGTCCGGCACGGGCGAGCCGTACACCATCCTGCTGCCGCCGCCGAACGTGACCGGCACCCTGCACATGGGCCATGCCTTCCAGCAGACCCTGATGGATGCGCTGGTGCGCTACCACCGCATGCGCGGCTACGACACGCTGTGGCAGGTGGGTACCGACCACGCCGGCATCGCCACCGAAATGGTGGTCAGCCGCAACCTGGCGCTGGAAGGCAAGGGCGAGACCCGCGATTCGCTGGGCCGCGAAGGCTTCATCGGCAAGGTCTGGGAGTGGAAGCAGCAGTCCGGCGACATCATCGAACGCCAGATGCGCCGCCTCGGTACCTCGGCCGACTGGTCACGCAGCACCTTCACCATGGATCCGCAGCCCTCGGCGGCGGTGAACGAAGCCTTCATGCGCTGGTACGAACAGGGCCTGATCTACCGCGGCCAGCGCCTGGTCAACTGGGATCCGGTGCTGAAGACCGCCATTTCCGACCTGGAAGTGGAGAGCGCCGAGGAAGACGGCTTCCTGTGGTCGATCGCCTACACGCTGGATGACGGCCTGAGCTACGAGCACGTCGAGCGCGATGCCGACGGCGTGGAAACCCTGCGCGAAACCCGCGACTACCTGGTCGTCGCCACCACCCGCCCGGAAACCCTGCTGGGCGATACCGCGGTGATGGTGCATCCGGAAGACGCCCGCTATGCGCACCTGATCGGCAAGAGCGTGGTGCTGCCGTTGACCGGCCGCCGCGTGCCGGTGATCGCCGATGATTACGTGGACCGCGCGTTCGGCACCGGCGTGGTCAAGGTCACTCCGGCCCACGATTTCAACGACTACGAAGTGGGCGTGCGCCACAGCCTGCCGATGATCAACCTGTTCACCCCGGTGGCGGCGCTGAATGAAAACGCGCCGGAGCGCTTCCAGGGCCTGGACCGCTACGCCGCGCGCAAGGCCGTGCTGGCCGAGCTGGAAGACCTGGGCATTCTGGTCGAGACCAAGGCGCACAAGCTGCAGGTGCCGCGTGGCGACCGTACCGGCCAGGTGATCGAGCCATACCTGACCGACCAGTGGTTCGTGAAGATGGACGACCTGGCCAAGCGTGGCCTGGAACTGGTCGAGGACGGAAGCATTTCCTTCGTGCCGCCGAACTGGATCAACACCTACCGCCACTGGATGAACAACATCCAGGACTGGTGCATCAGCCGCCAGCTGTGGTGGGGCCACCGCATTCCGGCGTGGTTCGACGAAGCCACCGGCAGCTGCTACGTCGGTCGCAGCGAAGAGGAAGTGCGCGCAAAGCACAGCCTGGGCAGCGACGTGGTGCTGAACCAGGAAAGCGACGTGCTGGAGACCTGGTTCTCCTCGCAGCTGTGGCCGTTCTCCACCCTGGGCTGGCCGAACGAGCAGGCCATGGCCGAGCGCGGCTTCGACCGCTACCTGCCTTCGTCGGTGCTGATCACCGGCTTCGACATCATCTTCTTCTGGGTGGCGCGCATGATCATGGCCACCGACAACCTGGTCGGGAAGATCCCGTTCAAGGACGTCTACTTCACCGGCCTGATCCGCGACGGCCAGGGCCAGAAGATGTCCAAGAGCAAGGGCAACGTGCTCGACCCGCTGGACATCATCGACGGCATCAGCATCGACGACCTGGTTGCCAAGCGCACCGGCGGCCTGATGCAGCCGAAGATGGTGGAGAAGATCGAGAAGGCCACCCGCAAGGAATTCCCGGACGGCATCGCCGCCCACGGTGCCGATGCGCTGCGCTTCACCATCGCCGCGCTGGCTACCCACGGCCGCGACATCAAGTTCGACATGAACCGCGCCGAGGGCTACAAGAACTTCTGCAACAAGCTGTGGAACGCCAGCCGCTTCACCCTGATGAACACCGAGGGTGCAGCGTTCACCGGCATGCCGACCCCGCGTACCGATGCGGAGCGCTGGATCCTTTCGCGCCTTGCGGCCGTGTCCAGCGAGGCCCAGGGCCATTACGCCAACTACCGCTTCGACCTGCTGGCGCAGTGCCTGTACGAGTTTGCCTGGAACGAGTTCTGCGACTGGTTCCTGGAACTGAGCAAGCCGGCGCTGAACGGTGCCGATGCCGCCGACGCCGAAAGCACCCGCCACACCCTGCTGTACGTGCTGGAAGCGCTGCTGCGCCTGCTGCACCCGCTCACGCCGTTCATCACCGAACAGCTGTGGCAGCAGCTGGCGCCGCGCCTGGGCCTGGCCGAGACCACGCTGTCGCTGCGCCCGTACCCGACCGCCGCTGAGTTCGAAGGCGATTTCGCCCAGGCCGAGGCCGACGTGGAATGGCTGAAGGCGGTGATCAGTGCGGTGCGTCGCGTGCGCAGCGAACTGAACGTTGCCCCGTCCAAGCAGGTGCCGCTGCGCCTGCAGGCCGGCCTGGAGCAGGACCGCGTGCGCATCGAACGCTTCAGCGCCTCGCTGTCGTTCCTGCTCAAGCTGGACAGCATCCAGTGGCTGGCCGAAGGCGAAAGCGCACCGCCGGCCGCCGCCGCGATCGTCGGTGAGCTGAAGCTGCTGGTGCCGCTGGAAGGCCTGGTCGATCTCGATGCCGAGCGCGTGCGCCTGGACAAGGAAATCGCCCGCGTCGAAGCCGAAAAGGAAAAGAGCGAGACCAAGCTGGCCAAGTTCACCGACAAGGTGCCGCCGGCCGTGGTCGAGCAGGAACGCGTGCGCCTGGTCGACTGGAACACCCAGCTGGCCGGCCTGCGCGAGCAGCGCGCGAAGCTGTAAGCGCCGGGAAGCGCCGGGTACTGCCCGGCGTTTCCTTTTGTAGAGTCGAGCCCCGCTCGACTCATGACAGCAGTCGAGCATGGCTCGACTCTACATTTCGCGCGCATGGCATCATCGCTGGATGCCGCTTTCCATCTTCCTGCTGGTTCTCGCCGCTGCAGCCCTGCACGCCAGCTGGAACGCGATCGTCAAGCGCGGGCCGGACAAGTTCCTCGGCACCGTGCTGGTCACCGGCAGCGCCGCGTTGCTGTCCGCCGCTGCCCTGCCCTTCCTGCCCTTCCCCGCCGCGCACAGCTGGCCATGGCTGGCCGCTTCGGTGCTGCTGCAGGTGACCTATTACGGGCTGGTCGCACGTTGTTACCAGCAGGTCGACATGAGCCTGGCCTACCCGCTGATGCGTGGCAGCGCGCCGATCCTGGTCGCGTTGGCGGGCACACTGCTGGGCGAGCAGCTGCCGCCTGCAGCGTGGCTGGGCGTGGTGCTGGTCAGCACCGGTATCCTGTGCATGGCACTGGGTGCGCGTGGCGGCCAGCTGCGCCTGCCGCTGCTGACCGCGGCGATGATCGCCACCTACACCCTGGTCGATGCGCAGGGCGCGCGCCAGTCCGGCAGCGCACTCAGCTACACGCTGTGGCTGTTCCTGCTGTCAGGCATTCCGCTACCACTGTGGGCGTTGTACACCCGCGGCGGCGCGGTGCTGGACTATGCGCGGCAGCATTGGCCGCTGGGGCTGGCCGGCGGCGGTGGCACCACCGCCTCTTACGCGATGGCGCTATGGGCAATGACCCAGGCACCGGTGGCGATGGTCTCCGCGTTGCGCGAATCGTCGATCCTGTTCGCGTTGCTGATCTCGGTGTTCCTGCTGCGCGAACGGATTCCGCGCGCGCGCTGGCTGGCGGCGGCGCTGATACTGGGCGGTGTACTTGCACTGCGGATGGCGTGATGAAAGCGTGCCAACCAAGGTTGGCAGCTACCACGGCAGGTGACGTGTCGATGGCAGCGGAGATCCATCGGTAGTGCCGGCCGCTGGCCGGCAACCCTTCTTCGTTACAGCGGCGGCATCGCCTGCAGGTCGCCGTGGACCAGTTCGATCGCCATCACCACCGCGTCCTCGCGGCCCTGTGCCGCCGGGTAGTAGCGCGGGCGACGGCCGATCTCGTTGAAGCCTTCGCTGTGATACAGCGCCAGTGCCGGTGTATTCGAAGGCCGCACTTCCAGGAACACACGCTGCGCGCCACGGTCGCCGGCCAGTTGCACCAGTGCGCGCAGCAACTGGCGACCCAGGCCACGCGACTGCGTCAACGGATCGATGCAGATGTTGAGGACATGTGCCTCGTCGGCGGCGATGCTGAGCATGCCGTAGCCGATCAGCTCGCCGTCACGCTCCATGGCCAGGCCGGGGTAACCGGCACGCAGGCAATCCACGAAGATGCCGCGGGTCCACGGAAACGGATAACCGCGCACCTCGATCGCCATCACCACCGTGAGGTCGCTCTCGCGCAGCGCGCGCAGGCTGACCGGACCGGGCTGCCGGACCGCACTCACGGCATGCCCCGCTTGCGCAGGGCGCGCAGCTGCGGCCACAGCGCGCGTTTGGCGGCCGGATCGTGACGCAGCTGGTCCAGCGGCCAACTCTCCATCAGGGTCTGTGTGGCCGGGTCGTTGGGATTGCAGCCGGACGCGCGCAACAACGCGATCTGCAGGCGATCCGGCAGGCGCACGACCGGCTGCCGCGCATTGCCGCTGGGCAGCGGCCGGGCCGGTGCAGGCGCCGTATCCGGTGCGCTGACCGGCGTCTCGCGGCGCGGCGGAGCCGGGCGTTCCGCACGGGGCGCGGGGACGGCTTCGGCGGGGTGCTCGCGCGCGATTGGGCTGCTCGCCCGCGCCGGTTCCGCCGGCTGTGCGGCCTCGGCTTCGGCCACGCTCAACTGCAGCGCGGCGTCCAGTTCGGCGGCCAGTTGGCCGTCGTGATAGACGGTGTAGCCCATGGCCTGCAGCCAGGCCTGCTGGGCCGATGACCACAGCACGGGCAGGTCCTGGCTCACGCGGCCTCGGGCTTCTTGCGCAGGCGCTGCACCGCCCACATCACCGGGCCGGACAGCGCGTACAGGATGCCGACCGCAAACAGCACGCGCGGCAGATCGATCACCGCGATGGCGATGGCGACCGGCACCAGTGCCAACACCAGGAATGGCACCCGGTCCGAACGGCCGCCCTTGGCGGCACCGCCCTTGAAGCTCCAGAAGCGGATGCGGCTGACCATCAGCAGTGCGGAGACAATCGTCACCGCCAGCGCCACGTAGCGCAGCTGGTTGCCGTCCCAGCCCAGGTTGCCATCGGCGAAGGCCCAGACGAAGGACATCATCAGGCCGGCCGCGGCCGGGCTGGCCAGGCCGACGAACCAGCGCTTGTCGACCACTGCCACCTGGGTATTGAAGCGGGCCAGGCGCAGTGCCGCGCAGGCGGCATACAGGAAGGCCACGGCCCAGCCGACGCGCCCCAGCAGCGGGTCATCGAACTTCAGCCACGACAGCGACCAGTGGTACATCACCAGCGCCGGGGCCATGCCGAAGCTGACCAGGTCGGCCAGCGAGTCGTACTGCACGCCGAACTCGCTGCTGGTGCCAGTCAGGCGCGCCACGCGCCCGTCCAGGCCATCCATCACCGCCGCGACGAACACGGCGATGCTGGCGTTGACGAAATCCCCGTTGGCCGCGGCGATGATCGCGTAGAAGCCAGCGAACAGGCCGGCGGTGGTGAACAGGTTGGGCAGCAGGTAAATCGTGCGCGAGCGCGGCGGCGGTGTGATCGGGTCCATGGAATCCAGTTTAATCGACTTGCCAGTGGTCGGCGGCAATGCTGCAATCGGCGTTCTACGCCCATTCCGTGGAGTTTGCCATGCGTGCCCTGTCCTGCCTTGGATGCCTGCTGCTGTTGGCCAGTGCCAACGCCGTGGCCGGCCCGGTCTATAAATGGAAGGACGCCAATGGCGTGACCCAGTATTCGGAGACCCCGCCGGCGGGCAAGAAGTTCGAGACCCGCGAGCAGGCCCGCAGCCCGCAGGCAGCGGCCAGCGCCGAGACCCCCGCCGCGCCGGTGCCCGAGCAGTGCAGCACCGCCCGCGCCAACCTGGCCCTGCTGGACGGCGGCGGCCAGGTGATGCAGGACACCAACGGTGATGGCAAGGCCGATACCGCGTTGACCCAGGAGCAGCGCAGCGCGCAGAAGGGATTGGCTGAAGCCGCCATCAAGGCCTACTGCCCGGCGGAGTGAGGGTATCGGCAGGGCTTGCAGCCCTGCACCTGCAGAGGCAATAGCAAGGGCAACGTCAAAAGCGGGCATTCCGTGGAATGGCGGGGCGGTGTCGGATTGCGGGGACGCCGCAAGTACGTCCATGTAGGCTTGGCAGCCGCATCCATGCGGCTGACACCCCGCAATCCGACACCGCCCCACCCCCGACAGATTCCCGGTGGTCAGTAGATCCACGCCATGCGTGGATGAATCTCCATGGAAATCGAATAGTTCGAGAATTGATCGAACAGCAGCCGAGCATGGCTCGGCCCTACAAAAGGGCGACAGATCGCAGAAAACTGTCGAAGGCGGGGTGGGTCCGGTTGCGGGGGCGTGAGCGCCATGGATGGCGCGACCGAGCCTACAGGGACGTATTTACGGCGTCCCCCGCAACCGGGCCCACCCCGCCATCTCCCAGGAAACCCGTTTTTGCTGTTGCCGTTGCAGTTGACGTTGCTTGAGGCGGGTGCAGGGCGCAGCCCTGCCGATCCCCCTCCCCCCGGCCGGGCTGGCAGAATAGGCGTCTCTGCCGTTATCCGAAGCCGCCGATGCGCCTCTCCCAGTTCCACCTGCACACCACCAAGGAAACCCCCAGCGATGCCGAGCTCACCAGCCACCGGCTGATGCTGCGCGCGGGCATGATCCGCAAGCTGGCATCGGGCCTGTACACCTGGTCGCCGCTGGGCCTGCGCGTGCTGCGCAAGGTTGAACGCATCGTCCGCGAGGAAATGGACCGTGCCGGTGCCGTGGAATTCCAGATCCCGACCATCCAGCCGAAGGAACTGTGGGAGCAGACCGGGCGCTGGCAGAAGTTCGGCCCGCAGCTGCTGAAGATCAAGGACCGCAAGGACCAGACCTTCTGCTACAGCCCGACCGCCGAGGAAGCCGCCTGCGACTTCGCGCGCAGCGAGCTGTCCAGCTACAAGCAGCTGCCGGTCAACTTCTACCAGATCCAGACCAAATTCCGCGACGAGATCCGCCCGCGCTTCGGCGTGATGCGTTCGCGCGAATTCCTGATGAAGGACGCCTACTCGTTCCACCTGCACGATGAGTGCCTCGTGCGCGAGTACGAGAACATGAAGTCGGCCTACAGCCGCATCTTCACCCGCCTCGGCCTGGATTTCCGCATGGTGCAGGCGGACTCGGGTGCGATCGGTGGCGACGCCTCGCAGGAATTCCACGTGATCGCCGATTCCGGCGAAGATGCGCTGGTGTTCTCCACCGGCTCGGACTACGCGGCCAACATGGAAGCGGCGATTGCCGCCGATCCGGCACCGCGTGCGGCCGCCAGCGAAGCCATGCGCAAGGTCGATACCCCCACCCAGAAGACCTGCGAGGATGTCGCGGCCCTGCTCGGCATCAACCTGCAGCGCACGGTGAAGTCGGTGGCGCTGATCGCCGGCGAAGGCGAAGCACAGCAGTTCGTGCTGGTGCTGGTGCGCGGTGACCACGAGGTCAACGAGATCAAGCTGGCCAAGGTTGCCGGCCTGGATGAACAGCGCTTCGCCAGTGAGGCGGAAATCGCCGAGCACCTGGGCAGCGTGCCGGGCTTCCTCGGCCCGATTGCGCCGGCCAAGGCCATCCGCGTGGTGGCTGATCGCGAAGTGGCGGCGATGTCCGACTTCGTCGTCGGCGCCAACGAAGCCGGTTTCCACCTGGCCGGCGTCAACTGGGGCCGCGATCTGGCGGAACCGGAAGTGGCCGACATCCGCAACGTGCGTGCCGGTGACCGCGCGCTGGACGGTGGTGAACTGAAGATCGCCCGTGGCATCGAAGTCGGTCACGTGTTCCAGCTCGGCCGTACGTACGCCCGAGCGCTTGATGCCACCGTGCTGGACGAGAACGGTAAGGCGGCGGTGATGGCGATGGGTTGCTACGGCATCGGTATCTCGCGCGTGGTGGCTGCCGCGATCGAACAGAACCATGACGATGCCGGCATCATCTGGCCGGACGCGATGGCGCCGTGGCAGGTGGTGGTGTGCGTGATCAACCCGAAGGGTGACGCCGCCGTGGCCGACGCCGCCGCCAACCTGCTGCAGGAACTGCGCGATGCGGGCCTGGACGCTGCGTTGGACGACCGTGGCCTGCGCCCGGGCGCGATGTTCGCCGACATGGAACTGATCGGTATTCCGCACCGCGTGGTGGTGAGCGAACGTGGCCTTGCCGCCGGTACCTACGAGTACCGCTCGCGCCGCGCCAGCGAAGCGGAAAGCCTGGACAAGGCCACCCTGCTGCAGCGCCTGCAGGGTTGATCAAGAAAAGACCGGGGCATGCCCCGGTCTTTTTTTGCGTTGTGTTCATCTGATCGATATTGCAGCGGACATAATCCGGTCAAAATCGACGCAATGCAGCCGGCATGCCGCCAAGCCCTGTCCTGCCTGCATTTGTGCTCTGATTAATTCATCACTATTCTGTCCGCCGACGCCATGGACTGGCTCGTCCCGTCCACACATTAGTTTCCGGAGTAACCGTAAATGAGCATTGACCTGACCGGCCTGTCGGCACGCGAGCTGGGCGCCCTGATCCGCACCGCCAAGAAGCAGCAGACCATCGTCGCCAAGCGCCGGCCGATCACCAAGGTCCGGGCCCAGCTGATCAAGCTGGCCAAGACCGAGGGTTACACCATCGAGGAACTGTTCGGCGATGCCCCGGCCCCGCGCGCGCGCAAAGTGACCAAGGCCGCCAAGGCACCGTCGAAGACCGCCGGCCGCAAGCTGGGCAAGGTTGCCCCGAAGTACCGCAACCCGGCCAATCCGAAGGAAACCTGGACCGGTCGCGGCAAGCAGCCGCGCTGGATGGCCGAACTGACCGCCAAGGGCAACAAGAAGCCGGAAGATTTCCTGATCAAGAAGGCCTGAGGCCGGATCGGGATGCAATGAAAAACGCCGGCGAAAGCCGGCGTTTTTTTGAGGTAGCGCCGGGCCATGCCCGGCGAGCGCAGCGGTTGGTTCCCCGATCCGCCGGGCATGGCCCGGCGCTACCGCCTGATCACAGCGTCTTGCGGGCCGGCATCAGCAGGTTGCCGAACAGCAGGCCAGCAACCAGCGCCATCACCACGTTCAGCACGGTCAGGAACACACTCTGGCCGGCGCCTACGTCCTGCTGCTGGACCAGGGTCAGCACGCCGCGCAGGCTGGTGCTGCCGGGCACCATCATGATGATGCCCGGCAGGCGGATGATCGCGCCCGGGCGGCCAACGAGGCGCCCGAACAGGTTGCCACCGGCGGTCAGCAGCATCGCCGACAGGAAGATGCCGGCCGGCGCACCCCAGGCATGGCCGCCGAACTTGGAGATCGCATAGCCGGCCACCGAGGCGGCGATCACCCACGGATAGTCGCGACGATTGGCCTTGAACAGCATCGCGAAAGCGAACGCCGCGGTCAGCAGCGAACCCCACTCGACCCATGGCCCCTGCGGGCGCGTCGCACGGATCACCGGATCCAGGCCGAGCACGTCGGCCAGGGTCACCGCGATCATTGCGCCGACGCTGAGCTTCATGATGGTGGTCAACGCCCCAGCAAAGCGCGCGGTACCCGACACCCAGTGCTGGCTGGCCAGCTCGTTGACCGCGTTGGTCAGCGACATGCCCGGCAGCAGCACCACCAGCGAGGCGATGATCACCGTATTGAGGTTGAGCGCGCCGACGAAGGACGCCACCAGCGTGGCCACCAGGCCGGCCAGCAGCGCAGCCAGTGCCTCGGCTGCCTCGCGGGTGGCCGGGCGGCGATCGGTGACCATGCCGAGCAGGCCGATCATCAGGCCGATGACACCGGCGGTGGCGATGTCCAGCCACGGCAGCTTCCACATGCCGGCCACGCCGGCCGCACCGAGAGTGAACGAAAGGATGGTGCGCAGCTTGCCGCGGCGGCCCGGATCCTTGTCCAGCTGGCGCAGCGCGGTGTGGCCCTGGGCGATGCTCATCCGCCCGTTGGCCACTTCCTCGGCGATATGGTCGGCGACGCTGAGCTTGTGCAGATCGTTTTCACCGGGCGCCAGGCGGATCACGCGGGTGATGTCACTGGAGCCGATCGCCTGCGCCGGGTCGCTGAAGCTGAGAATGATACCGGTGGGATTCGACCACGGTTCACAATCCAGATCGAGCTGGCGGGCCAGTGCCACCACCGCCGTTTCCAGGCGCTGAGCCGTTGTGCCATAGCTGTGCAGGCGTCCGGCGATCTCGGAAACAAAGGCCACGCGCTGTGCGTAGGTAGCCTGGGGCGTGGGGATCGTGTGAGCGTCTGCGGACATGCGCCGTAGTATTACCTAGGCTGGGGCTTACCGGAGAAATTCATCCGAGTTCGACGCGAAGCCCGATACAGAACGGTTATGCTGCGACCCGAATGGCCCAAGTGACCCCGAACCACGCCCCCCAGCTCGAACAGGATGCCCATGACCCGGGCCTGATCCGCCTGTCCGGCACCTGGACCCTGAAGACCGCGCTGGCCGCGGCCGAAGTCCTGCGCGACGTTCCCGACACGTTGACCGGCATCGATGCCACCGGCATCGAGAAGATGGATTCGGCGGGCGTGCTGCAGGTGCTGCGCGTGGCCCATCGCGCCGACCTCGGCGAGGACGCGCTGCAGTTCCGTCCGGATCACCAGGCGCTGGTGTGCACCATCGAGGAAGTGGCCGACGACCGGCCCAAGCCCAAGCGCGATTTCGGCGTGCTGGCCGCGCTGGAACGGCTGGGTGTCAGCGTCCATGCCACCGGCCACAACATCAAGGCGCTGTGCAGTTTCCTCGGCGAGAACCTGGTCAAGGCCGCGCGCCTGGTGAAGGAACCCCGCCGTTTCCGCCTGACCGCCACCGTGCACCAGATGGAGCAGGTCGGGCTGGATGCGGTACCGCTGGTGGCGCTGCTGTCCTATCTGGTCGGCGCGGTGATCGCCTTCCTCGGCTCGACCATCCTGCGCGATTTCGGCGCCGAGATTTACGTGGTCGAGCTGGTCAACATCGCCTTCCTGCGCGAGTTCGCCGTGCTGCTGACCGCGATCGTGCTGGCCGGCCGCACTGCCAGCGCGTTCACCGCGCAGATCGGTGCGATGAAGGCGCGCGAGGAAATCGATGCGATGCGCACACTGGGCCTGGACCCGATCGACCTGCTGGTACTGCCACGGCTGTTCGCGCTGCTGGTCACGCTGCCGCTGCTGACCTTCATCGCGATGGTCGCCGGCCTGGCCGGCGGCATCACGGTGGGCGCATTCGACCTGGATATTCCACCGCAGATGTATATCGCCCGCATGCACGACACGATGGAAGTGCGGCACATGCTGGTGGGCCTGTCCAAGGCGCCGGTGTTCGCGCTGGTGATCGGCCTGATCGGCTGCCTGGAAGGCCTGAAGGTCGAAGGCACGGCGCAGTCGGTCGGCGAGCGCACCACCTCCAGCGTGGTGCAGACGATCTCGCTGGTGATCATCATCGACGCCTTCGCGGCGTTGTGGTTCATGCACATGGACTGGTGACATGAGCACGCATCCGACACCCGAAGAAGTGCCCATGCGCGACGATGACGGCCACGACCTCGCCATCCGCGTGCGTGGCCTGGTCAATCGATTCGGCAGCCAGACCGTGCACGAGGACCTGGACCTGGACGTGCGCCGCGGTGAGATCCTCGGCGTGGTGGGTGGTTCGGGCACCGGCAAATCGGTGCTGATGCGCTCGATCCTCGGCCTGCGCGTGCCCGATGCCGGGCAGATTGAAGTGCTCGGCCGCGATGCGCGCGTCGACGATGCCGAGAGCCGCCTGCACATCGAACGCAACACCGGCGTGCTGTTCCAGGACGGCGCGCTGTTCTCGTCGCTGACGGTGGGCGAGAACGTGCAGGTACCGCTGAAGGAGCACCACCGCGAACTGCCCGAGCGCTGGCACTACGAACTGGCGCTGCTGAAGGTGAAGCTTGCCGGCCTGCCCGCCGATGCGATCAACAAGCTGCCCTCGCAGCTGTCCGGTGGCATGCGCAAGCGTGCCGGCCTGGCCCGTGCATTGGCCCTGGACCCGCCGCTGCTGTTCCTGGATGAACCCACTGCTGGACTGGACCCGATCGGCGCGGCGGCCTTCGACCGCCTGATCAAGACCCTGCAGGAAGCACTGGGCCTGACCGTGTTCCTGATCACCCACGATCTGGACACCCTGTATGCGATCTGCGACCGGGTGGCGGTGATCGCCGACCGCAAGGTGGTGGTCAATGCGCCGCTGCCGGAGATCGAGAAACTGGACCATCCGTGGATCCAGGAGTATTTCCACGGACCGCGCGCGCGTGCCGCCCGCGGCGAACAGATCGAGAGTGCCTGAGCCATGGAAACCAAAGCCAACTACGTGCTGATCGGCGCGTTCACCCTGATCACCGGCCTGGCCCTGCTGGCCTTCGGCCTGTGGGCCGCCAAGTACTCCTCCGACCGCACCTGGCAGGAATACCGCGTGGTGTTCCGCGAGGCGGTCACCGGCCTGTCGGTCGGCAGCCCGGTGCAGTACAACGGCATCGCGGTCGGTTCGATCATCGAACTGAACCTGGTACCGGATGACCCGCGCCAGGTGGTCGCACGCATCCGCCTGAACTCGACCACGCCGGTGAAGACCGATACTCGTGCCAAGCTGGCGATCACCAGCCTGACCGGCCCGTCGATCATCCAGCTCAGTGGCGGCACGCCGCAGTCGCCGGCGCTGACCACGGTCAACAAGGACCCGGCACCGATCATCCCGACCACGCCGTCGGCACTGCAGAACATCACCGATGTGGCCAACCGCATCGTCGAGCGCATGGACCAGATCCTCAGCGACCGCAACGTGGCGTCCATCAACGCAACGTTGGCCAACCTGGAAACCATCAGCGGCGGCCTGGCCGACCGCGATCAGGGCACCCAGGCACTACTGCTCAGCGCGCGCGACGCCGCACGCAGCCTCGACACCACGCTGAAGACCACCAACGGCACCATCGAGCGCCTGGACAAGAACCTGGTGCAGCAGCTGCCGGGCATCATCGACAAGCTCGACGGCACCCTGGTCAAGCTCGACTCGGCCGCCGGCAATGCCGATTCGATCCTTGGCGAGAACCGCGCCGCGATCAACAGCTTCGCCAACGACGGTCTCGGCCAGCTGGGCCCGACGCTGACCGAACTGCGCGGCCTGATCCGCGACCTGCGCCGGGTCAGCGACCGCCTCGAGAACAACCCCGCGCGCTACCTGCTTGGCCGCGACGCCCCGAAGGAGTTCGAACCCCAATGAGCCCGACCACCCTTCCGCGCCTGCTGCTGGCCACTTCGATGCTCGCCCTGCTGGGCGGCTGCTCCATCCTCGGCAGCAGCGAGAAAACCGCGGTGACGCTTTACTCGCCTTCGGTGCAGGTGAAGGCCGACCCGGCGTGGCCGCAGGCCAGCTGGCAGCTGGTGCTGGCCAAGCCCAGCGCCGCACGCATGGTCGACAGCCCGCGCATCAACGTGCGGCCGACGCCATCGCAGCTGGAGATCTACAAGGGGGCCAGCTGGGCGCAGCCGGCCACCGACATGATCGAAGACACCCTGCTGCGCGGCTTCGAGGATTCCGGCCGGATCCGTGGCGTGGCACGCAGCACCGCCGGCATCCGCGCCGACTACAAGCTGTCCACCGACGTGCGCCGCTTCGAATCGGACTACCAGGGCCAGGCGACGCCGACGGTGGTGATCGAGGTCAACGCCAAGCTGATCCACGTCGCCGACCAGCGCGTGGTCGCTGACCGTACCTTCCGCCAGTCGCAGCCGGTCGGCAGCACCGATGTGCCGGCGGTCACTGCCGCGTTCGAGCGTGGCCTGCAGCAGCTGGCGCAGGATGTGGTCGGTTGGACGCTGCAGAGCGGGCAGGCCGACCAACCGACCGTGACCCGCTGAACGCACCAGGGGTCGGATCCCTTTCCCCCTCGGGAAAGGGCTCTGACCCCACCTCACTGACCCCAAATTCCTCAGCGCGGCGTAATCCAGCGGAAGGTCAGGTTGATGCGCTCACCCTGCACCCGCGCCATCTTCGGCAACGCGTGCTGGTAGAACCTCTGCGTCTGCCCCGCCATCACCAGCAGATCGCCATGGCCAAGCAGGAATTCGGCCTTCCGCGCCGGGTCATCGCGACGGCGCAGCAGGAAGCGCCGCGCTGCGCCCAGGCTCAGTGAGGCAATCACCGGCGACGGCCCCAGTTCGGGTTCGTCATCACTGTGCCAGCCCATGTAGTCGCCACCGCCGCGATAGCGGTTCAGCAGCACGCTGTTGAAGCGGCCGAGACCTTCGGTTTCCAGATGCTCACGTACGCCCTGTAGCGACAGCGGCCACGGATGCGGCACGAATTCAGCACCGGAATAGCGGTAACGGGCCTGCGGATCGCCTATCCAGCAGCTCAACCGCGGCGAATCCACCCAGTTGCCGAACATGCGGATGCGATGCACCTCCCAAGGCACTTCGGCCCGAAGCGCCAGCAGCAATGCATCGGCCTCGCCCGCCGGTAACCAACCGGGCAAGTGCTGGACTTCGGCATCGGGCAGGTCGTGGGGGAAGAGCATGCCAGCACAGTAGCATCGGACAGATTTGCCGTTGCAACGGCGATTGCCGGAAAATGGGCTCAGTCCCGATGCTGGTCCCGAACAATGCGCACTGTCTTCCTTCCCAGGTTCCAGCAATGAGTGGCGCAGCGTCCGGCATCCGCCAGCTCAGCTTCTCCGTCCTGCGCGCGTTGTTCCGTGCCCTGCCGATGCCCGCGGCGCTGCGCGATCGCCTGCGCAACCAAGGCCTGGACCGCATCGGCAGCTGGAGCCCACCGCCGCCGCGCGGTCGTGTCGGCGCAGCAGCCGATGGTGCGCGTGCGCTGCTGCGTGCCGATGAACGGGCGATCGGTTACGCCGCCGCGGAAGACGCACCATTGCCGGCAGCACCGCCAGCCACGCTGGTGGCCTTCTATCTGCCGCAGTTCCATCCATTCGAAGAGAACGATGCGTGGTGGGGCAAGGGCTTCACCGAGTGGCGCAATGTCAGCCGCGCCTTACCCCAGTTCGAGGGTCATGTACAACCGCGCCTGCCCGGCGACCTGGGCTTCTACGACCTTCGCGTTGGCGAGACGCTACGTGCGCAGGCGAAACTGGCCACAGACCACGGCATCGGTGCCTTCTGCTTCTACTTCTACTGGTTCAGTGGCCACACGCTGATGGAGCAGCCCCTGCGTCAATGGCTGGCCGACAGCACGATTGAACTGCCTTTCTGCCTGTGCTGGGCCAACGAGAACTGGACCCGGCGCTGGGATGGTCGAAACCAGGACGTGCTGATCGGCCAGCAGCACAGCGAGCAGGATGATCTGGCCTTCATCGCCCACATCGCCGAATACCTGCGGGACCGCCGGGCATTGAAGGTCGATGGACACCCCGTGCTGCTGCTGTATCGCCCGCAGCTGCTGCCCGATCCCAAGGCCACGGCCGCGCGCTGGCGCGGCTGGTGCCGTGACAATGGCATCGGCGAGATCCATCTGGCCTATGTCCAGAGTTTCGAGCGCCCGGACCCACGCGATATCGGCTTCGATGCCGCCGTGGAGTTCCCGCCGAACATAGCCGCTCCACGTCAGCTGAACACGTCCCAGTTCCTGCTCAACCCCGGCTACGAAGGCGACGTGCGCGACTGGCGCGAGCTGGCGGCGCAGATGCGCACGGCACCGTTACCGGACTATCCGTTGTATCCGGGCGTAAATCCGGGTTGGGACAACGAGGCCCGCCGCCCCGGACGCGGACGCGTCCTGCTGCACGCGTCGCCGCGCGGCTATGCTGACTGGCTGCACGACACGGTGCACGGACGCCTGCGCGATGTTCCTCCGGCCAGGCGCATGGTGTTCATCAACGCCTGGAACGAATGGGCGGAAAGTGCTGTGCTCGAGCCCGACGCCCGCCTCGGCCATGCCTGGCTGCAGGCCACCCGCCGCGCAATGGCACCCTCGCAGCCTGCACCATCGCGGCCGTGCGTCGTCATCCATGCCTGGCACCTGGACGCGCTGCCGGAGCTGTTGAGCGCGGTGAAGGACAGCGGGCTTCCGGCACGTCTTGTCATCACCACCACATCTGACCGGCAAGCACAGGTGCAGTCGATCACCGAGTCGCACGGACTGCCTGCCGAGATCTGGGCCTACGATAACCATGGCCGCGACATCCTGCCCTTCCTGCATGCCGCCGACCGGCTGCTGCAGCAGAACGAATCGCTGGTGCTGAAACTGCATACCAAGCGCTCCACCCATCGCGACAACGGTGACCAGTGGCGGCGCGAGATGGTTGATGCGCTGCTGGGCCCGGCCCAGGCGGCGGCGAACCTGGCCCATCTCCAGGCCGATCCCCGCCTGGGGCTGATGGCTCCTGCCGGGCATCTGCTGAATGTGGCCGACTACATCGGTGGCAATGCACAGCGCATGGAGCGGCTGTGGGCACAGCTGGGTCTGGACGGTGCGCCCGGCGACGGTCAGTTCGCGTCCGGCAGCATGTTCTGGGTGCGCCTGCAGGCACTGCGTCCGCTGCTGGATGCGCACCTGCTGCCCAGCATGTTCGAGGTCGAAGCCGGCCAGATCGATGGCACCCTGGCCCATGCCATCGAGCGCGCGACCGGTGCCGTGGCCACGTGCGCCGGCTTCTCCGTGGGCGACACCTCCCTGGTGCACGGCGCCCCCCCACAACCAGCATCCGCGGGCTACCCATATGCCCGCGGGGGCTGAACCTCCGGCGTCACGCGCGAACGAACGCCACGCCAGTCTTTTCCTTCAGTTCGTCGTCGCTGACGCCCGGTGCCGCTTCCACCAGCAACAGGCCCTTGTCAGTCACGTCGAACACGGCCAGGTCGGTGATGATGCGATCGACCACGCCCACGCCGGTCAGCGGCAGCGTGCATTCGGCCAGGATCTTGTGTTCACCGTTTTTGGCGGTGTGCTCCATCAGCACCACCACACGCTGCACACCGGCCACCAGATCCATCGCGCCGCCCATACCCTTGACCATCTTGCCGGGCACCATCCAGTTGGCCAGGTCGCCCTTGTCGGTGACCTGCATTGCGCCGAGGATGGCCAGGTTTACATGGCCGCCGCGGATCATCGCGAAGCTGTCGTGGCTGCCGAAGTAGCTGGCACCGGCACGTGCGGTCACGGTCTGCTTGCCGGCGTTGATCAGGTCGGCGTCCACTTCGGCGTCAGTCGGGAACGGGCCGATACCGAGCAGGCCGTTTTCCGACTGCAGCCACACGTCCACGCCTTCGGGGATGTGGTTGGCAACCAGGGTCGGCAGGCCGATGCCAAGGTTCACGTAGGCGCCATCAGTCAGTTCACGTGCGGCACGTGCCGCCATCTCATCGCGGGTCCACGCCATGTCAGTTGCCCTCCGCGCGGATGGTGCGCTGTTCGATACGCTTTTCGGGAGTGGGGTTGTGCACGATACGGTGCACGTAGATGCCCGGCAGGTGCACCTGGTCGGGATCGATCGTGCCGACCGGCACCACCTCTTCCACTTCCACGATGCAGACCTTGCCGGCCATCGCGCAGGCCGGGTTGAAGTTGCGTGCGGTCTTGCGGAACACCAGATTGCCAGCCTCGTCGGCCTTCCACGCCTTGACCAGCGCCACGTCGGCACGCAGCGCGGTTTCCATCACGTAGTGCTTGCCGTCGAACTCGCGGGTTTCCTTGCCCTCGGCCACCACGGTGCCGTAGCCGGTGGCGGTGAAGAACGCCGGGATGCCTGCGCCGCCGGCACGCAGGCGCTCGGCCAGGGTGCCCTGCGGATTGAATTCCAGCTCCAGCTCGCCGGCCAGGAACTGGCGCTCGAATTCCTTGTTCTCGCCCACGTAGGACGAAATCATCTTCTTGATCTGCCGGGTTTCCAGCAGCTGGCCCAGGCCGAAACCATCGACGCCGGCATTGTTGGAGATCACGGTCAGGCCCTTGGCGCCACTGTCGCGCAGCGCGGCGATCAGGGCCTCGGGAATGCCACACAGGCCGAAGCCGCCCACGGCCAGCGTCTGGCCATCGGCGACCACCCCTTGCAGGGCCTCCGCCGCACTGGCGAAGCGCTTGCCGCGCTTGCCGGTGGAAGTCGATTGCTGCATTGCTGTACTACCCTGCACGTTGAGGATGACCGCATTCTAGCTGGAGGGCGGCGAAGGGCCTGGATGCGCCGCAGCATTGACGGAGCACCAGGCGGGCATTGGGTAGAATGGCCGATTCCACGCAGAAGGTGGCTGCAGCGCCTGCGCCCCTCCATCTACGATGACGCCGACCTTCACAGACGAAGACCTGTTCCGCTGGATAGACGAATGGACACTGCAGAAAAGCGAGCAGTGCCTGGGTGGCGTGCGCAACCGGCAACTCCGCGATGGCCTGCTGACGGCCGAGGTACAGGGTTCGGTCAGGCATCCCTACTACGTGGAGATCGATCTGACGGCCAGTACGCGCACCGCGCGCAGCCGCCTGCAGAGTGCCTGTTCCTGCCCCGTCGGCCGCACCTGCAAGCATGTGGCGGCGGTGCTGGTCTCGTACATGCTGGATTCGCTTGCCATGGACGACGAAAGCCCCCTGACCGAACAGAACCTGACGCAACCGCCGCGTCCTGAACTGCTGGCGGAGCTTTCGCGTTGGCAGAGCGCGCGGATCCAGCCGGCCCAGCCACGCCGGAACGGTGTCATCTTCGAACTGTCCACCTATAACCACCACCCCGCCGTGCTGGTCCGGCGCGTCAAGTACGGGACCGATGGTGCGATCAGCACGGGCAAGTGGATGGATATCACCGCGGACCTGCTGCTGGATCCTCCGGCATATCTCACGCCGACTGATCTGGCGGTGATGATCCAGCTACGCACCCAGCGGCAGCCCGCGACGAAGGACGAATGGATCGACTTCGCGGCCACCCTGCAGTTGATCGTCTCCAGCGGCCATGGCTGGGTCTCCTGCGGTACGCACGGCGACGTGCCGGCCCGGTCAGGAGCTCCACGCCGCGGCGAACTGGGCTGGACCGTTGGCATGACGCAGGGCGCGACGCTGCTGGAACCCGCGTTGAGCGTGGAGGGCGGCGCCAGAGGCGTGGTCCTGGGCCGGAGTGCGTGCTATCTGGACCCGGTCACCGGCGAGGTCGGTCCGCTGCTGCTGGATGTCAGGGCCGAGGACGCCGACGCCTTCCTGAGCCTGCCCAATCTGTTACCCAACGAAGAAGCGGTGGTCGCACAGATGCTGCAACAGATCGACCCTGCCCTGCCGCGCCCCGGTGCAAGCGACACGCTGCCCACCCTGCAGATCAGCGCGATGATCCCCGTGCTGCGCCTGCATACGATTGAGTTCCGGCCGGCATGGCTCGGCCGCCGCGACCCGTCGCAATGGGCCGATATCGCGACCGTGGCCTTCGAGTACGACGAGCATGTGCGGTTCCTGGATGACCCGAGCCTGTTCGCCCACGACACCGAGGGCCGGCTGGCCCTGTTGCCCCGCGACCTGGCTGAAGAAGCGCGACGGGAAGGCGAGCTGCGCAGTGTGAAGCTGCACCGCGACCCGCAGCCACGCGCGGTTCTGGATGGCGCAGGCCCTCAATTCCAGCTGCGTACCCATGACTGGACCGGATTCCTTCTGGGCGATGTACCACGACTGGAGGCCCTCGGCTGGAAGGTGGAGACGGATGACGATTTCCGCCATCGCATCACCCGGGTGGATGAGATCGATCTGGACATCCAGGCAGACCCGGAGGACGCGGGCTGGTTCAACCTGGGGTTGGAGATCCAGGTGGATGGCCGCAAAGTGTCCATGGTTCCGCTGCTGCAGCAGGTGCTGCACGCCGATCCGCGCTGGTCGCGCGGCCAGCTGGACGCCATTGGCGATGACGAGAACATCCTGCTGACTGCCAGCGGCAACACGCGCCTGGCGCTGCAGGCGTCGCGACTGAAGCCGATCATGGCCCTGCTGGCCGACCTGTTTACCCAGCGTGGTGCACCGTTGCGCTTGTCGGCGCACGACCGCGGCCGCCTGCAGGCGCTGCAGGACGATGCACACCTGCAGTTCCGGGGTCACAAGGACACCCAGGCACTCGTGCAGCGCCTGCTGCAGGCGCCAGCACCGGAAGACGTGGCACCGCCTGCGGGATTGCAGGCGACGCTGCGCAGCTACCAACGCGAAGGCCTGTCGTGGCTGCAGTACCTGCGCCAGCAGGGGCTGGGCGGCGTGCTGGCCGATGACATGGGCCTGGGCAAGACCCTGCAGACCCTGGCCCATCTGCTGGTCGAGAAGGAAAGTGGCCGCCTGGACCGGCCTGCGCTGCTGGTGGTGCCGACCTCGCTGCTGCACAACTGGCAGAGCGAAGCGGCACGCTTCACCCCGGGCCTGCGCGTACTGACCCTGCACGGACCGGCACGTGAAGCGCTGTTCGAGGCTATCCCCGAGCACGATCTTGTACTAACCACGTATCCCCTGCTGTGGCGCGACGAGCAGGCGCTGCAGGCACATGTCTACCATCTGCTGATCCTCGACGAGGCCCAGCAGGTGAAGAATCCGAAATCGCGTGCCGCGGTCACGCTGCGCACGCTGCAGGCCCGCCATCGCCTGTGCCTGACCGGTACTCCGCTGGAAAACCATCTGGGCGAACTGTGGACGCAGTTCGACTTCCTGCTGCCCGGCCTGCTCGGCAGCGAGAAGCAGTTCAACCAGCATTGGCGCCACCCCATCGAACGCGGCAGCGACCAGCGTCGTGCCCAACTGCTGGCGCAGCGGCTGCGCCCCTTCATCCTGCGCCGGCGCAAGGACCAGGTGGCCGCCGAACTGCCGCCGAAAACCCTCATCACCCGTGCGGTGACAATGGAGGGCGGGCAGCGTGATCTCTATGAAACCGTACGTGCGGCGATGGAGAAGCAGGTCCGCGAGGCCATCAGCGACAGCGGACTGGCACGCAGCCACATCCGGGTACTGGATGCGCTGCTGAAGCTGCGCCAGGTCTGCTGCGATCCGCGCCTGCTGCCGGGCGAAACGCCGGCACGCAATGCCGGTTCGGCCAAGCTTGAGCTGCTGCGCGAGATGCTGCCGTCGATGGTCGAGGAAGGCCGCCGCATCCTGCTGTTCTCGCAGTTCACCGGCATGCTGGCGCTGATCGCGCAGGCGCTCGACGGGCTGGGCCTGGCCTATGTGACCCTGACCGGTGATACCCAGGACCGGGTCACGCCGGTGCAGCGTTTCATGCAGGGCGAGGTGCCGCTGTTCCTGATCAGCCTGAAGGCCGGCGGCGTAGGGCTGAACCTGACCGCCGCCGACACCGTCATCCACTTCGATCCCTGGTGGAATCCGGCCGCCGAGAACCAGGCCAGTGACCGTGCCCATCGCATCGGCCAGCAGCAGCCCGTGTTCGTCTACCGGCTGATTGCCGCCGGCAGCATCGAAGAGCGGATCGCCGAGCTGCAGGAGCGCAAGGCGATGCTGGCCGAATCGATTCTTGAAGGCGGCGGCAGCGCCGGACCGCGCTTCAGCGAAGAGGACGTGCAGGCGCTGCTGGCGCCGTTGCCGGGTGCTTTGCCGGCGCGACGCAAGGCCGGCCGGCAAAGCAAGGTCCGCTAGAGCGTTGGGGCTGCGGCCAACGCCGCGACATCATTCGGCTCGAGCCACCGGGGTTGCGCGCGGCCCCAACACGGACAGCATCGCGAAGGCCAACAGCAGGAGCACGGGCAGGCGGACACGATCCGCACTGGTCCGCAGGTGCCAATCCAGGTCATGCGGCGTGCCGAGATAGACGAGGAACAGCACCGCGGCGTAAGCCAGCGCCGCCAGCAGCGACGTCATCGCCACCGGCGTGCGCAACGTCCGTCGCCAGAACACTGCCAACAACAGCAACGGAACCAGTACCCAGGCATCCAGGAGCAGTCGCTTGAGGATGAGTTGACTCCCGCCATCGCTGCCCAGGCGAGCGAGCAGCTGGCCCTTCATGTCGCTGCCCGCCAGATCATTGCCAACGCCCGCTCCGTCCACACTCAGCTTCCATGCCAGCAGCGGCAACAGGGCCACGAGCACGGCAAGGACGATGTGCCAAGCAAGGCGGCGCTCCCGCAACAGGCCATCCACCAGCACGGATGCTGTGAGTACGGCAGCCAGCACGGCGCCCTCGTTCTTCAGCATCGAGAGCACGGCCACCAGCAGGACGAATGCGATCAGCTCACCAGCACGCGGCCTACCGCCCGTCGTGCGGGCGCGGACAGCGGTTGCCACCACCCCGACTGCATAGACTGCCACCAGCGCATCCATGTAGCCGTTGAGCAGCATCTCGCGGCCCGTGCTCAGCAGCAACAACGCAAACAGCGCCACCAACCAGCGCGAGCGCAGGCTAGGCGCGATCAACAGCAAGGCAGGCAGCAGCAGCAACGGGGCCACAGCCTTGGGCAGCAGCTCGTTCCAGTGCCCCAGCAGGCCCGCGGCAGAGGCCATCAGCAACGGTACCAGCGCTGGATAGTCGTTGTGGCTCCACGGCGCGTAGTCGTCCAGCTGGGCATACAGCGAGCCCTCCAGGAAGATGCGCTTGGCATGGAACAGCCAGATCGACCGCGGGTCCCAGCCGTCACTGGGACTGCCCAATGCGATCAGCACCAGTGCGCAGGCGAGCAGCACCAACGGCGACACGCGCAGATCACGCACCGCGGGAAGCGCCAGCAAGGCACTGACCAGGAAGATAGCGAAGGCAACCAGCACCGGCCACCCCATCAGGCCTGTGGCCGCCAGGGCATAGCACAACAGCAACGAGGCCAGCATGGCCAGCGCCGCACGGCGTCCCAGTTCAACGGCAGTTGGCAAGAACGACATTTCCCCTCCTGTCGAGAACCTGGCAGGTGGCAGCCAGCGGGTCATCCGCCTTCAGCAGGCGATGTGGCGTATCGGCATCGCTGAAGCGCGCCGGATACAGCGCCTCCCACATGCGCTGCTGCAGCAACGGGTCGTCTTTCAGACCCTGCCCAAGCGACAACGGCGAGAGATCCTCGCGCTGCGCGCGCATCAGTTCACGAGCATCCACCACCTCGCGCGGTACGGACGCCGCAAAGCCTGCATCTTCAGCGAGCGCCTGGCGCAGCAGAGGGGTTTCGAAGTGCGAGCGGCGCGCCACCGAAGCAAGGGCGAGGACCAGCAACACGCCCAGCAAGGCGGCGGCAGCCCATTGCCAGGGCGAAGGGCGTCTGCGAACGGATAGGTTACTCATGTCTTCCATGAAAGGACGGGAAAGCGATGGATCCTGGACGAATGCCAGGACGCGCGTACTACTGGCAACGGTAGTCAGTCGGCATCCGGCTGTCGCGGAAAGGATCGGTCAGCGCATCGGTGTACTGGCCCATCAACAGGCGATGGGTCGGCAGCAGGTTTTTCCGGTAGAAGCGGCTGAATGAGGCCAAGCGCTCACCCTGGGCTGTCAACCTGACACAGCCGCCATCGATCTGCACCGTGCCGGACTGCAGCTGCTCGGTCAAACGCACCTCCACCAGATGATGCTCACGCACATACTCTTCGGTGAAGACCTCGCGGAATGCATCCTCGCGGATGCCACCACCACGCTGCTGCAGCTTTTCCAGAATGTAGAACGACAGCGACCGATCAATCACTGTGGGTACGGAGATCGCGAACACGTAGCCGCCCAGCAGCCAGATGGCCGCGAGCTGGATCAGCTCCAGACGACTGAAATCGCGGAACCATTTCAGCAGATACAGCCCTGCGAACACGACCACAAGGGCGATCACCGCATCAAGGATACTGGCGTACAGCACCACGTTCACCCGGAAGTGGCGCATATGCACGTAGTAGACCAGCAGCAGGGCAACCACGAAGATGACGGTCGCCAATACGGCGCGCAGGTATCTGTTCATTTGAACACCAGGAATTTATTGGCAGCAAAACTGATGGTCATCTGCATGCCCGTGGCCAGCACGAAACCGATACGGTAATCCAGCTGCAACCGGTCTGCCCAAACGTACATCACCAGCCCATGCAACAGGGCGATGCCGGCATAGACCAGCAGGAACAACGAGCCTTGCCGCGCCACGTTTCCCTGTCTGCCGCGAAAGACAAAATAGCGGCTGCCAAGGAACGAGGCGATGATGCCAAACACCGCTGCCAGAGCATTGGCCGCCGCGGCGAGCGGGATGTGCAGCACCTCGATGTTGAAGCGCAGCACCCCGTAGTGAACGGCCGTGGCGGCAAGGCCGTTGATCACATAACGAATGAACTGGCCAGCCAGCGCGTCCTTACGCGCTACGACGGGTGGCATGCAGGACCTCGTCGACGAATTCACGATAGCTGCCGACGCCAAGCACGCCACCGCTGCGCATCATGCCCGACAGCATGAGGATGATCAGGGTCAGTGCGGCCGTCTGCAGGAACACCAGCACCAGAATGCCGAATGCCAGCGAGAACCACCCCTGAGATGCAAAGCCCAGCATCTTCAGCACGGTTGCGACGACACCGCCGGTGATCGACAGTGCCGCCACCACGGTGCAGGCGATGCCCACGCGCACCAGCACATCCTCGGCAAACACCATCAGCGCGCGAAACCCGTGCAGGGCCAGGCCGACAAAGTTCATCTTGCTGCGGCCGGCGTAGCGTGGCCCCCGATCCAGCGCGCAAGTCTGCACGCGCAGCTTGGACCCCAGCACGCAGGCCGCAACATGGATCCAGAGCTCCTGCATCGATGCCAACCGGCGCACCGCTGACATTTTCGCTGCCATGAAATTGCCGAAACTGATCTGCCTCCCGCTGAGCAGCGAGAACAGAAGCTTGTACACCACGTAGAAGGCCTTGAACCTCAACGATTCCACCCGGCTCCGGCGGCTGGCCACAACCACGTCGACATCGGCCGAATCCAGGCCGGCAACCAGCGCGGTGATGCTCTCAGGCGTGTCCTCTCCATCGGAATCCATGGCCACGACGATGTTGTCGCCATCAAAGTGTTCGGCCACATAGCTCAGGCCGATGGCAATCGCCCGCTGGTGCCCGACGTTGCGCCGCAGGCGGATCACCACGCCTTCCAGTCCTGAGGCCTCGATGGCACTGATCGGCAGTGGTTGCCGTACCGAGCCGTCGTCGACAGCCACAACATAGGTGTCCGGCCCCTGCGTGCGGGCGAGCTCGATGAACAGCTTCGAAGACGCTTCCAGGTCCTCATAGACCGGCATCACCACAATCTTGCGCATCGTCGGCACCTCAGGCCTGCAGCCGATGGCGGAAGTAGGCGATGGTTTCCTTCAGGCCGTCCTCCAGGCCGACTCTGGGTTCCCAGCCAAGATCGGCCCTGGCCAGGCTGATATCCGGCTGGCGCTGGCGCGGATCATCCGAAGGCAACGGGCGATACTCGATCTTCGACGAGCCACCGACCAGCCGGAGCACGGTTTCAGCCAGTTCCAGCATGGTGTACTCGGCCGGATTGCCGATATTGATCGGGCCGGTGAGGTCGGCTGGCGAATCCATCAGGCGCAGCATGCCTTCGATCAGATCGTCGACATAGCAGAAGCTACGGGTCTGGCTACCGTCACCGTAGATGGTGATCGGGTCGCCCTTCAGAGCCTGCACGATGAAATTACTGACCACGCGGCCATCGTTGGGGTGCATGCGTGGGCCATACGTATTGAAGATGCGCATGACCTTGATTTCCAGCTGATGCTGGCGCCAGTAGTCGAAGAACAGGGTTTCCGCACAGCGCTTGCCTTCGTCATAGCAGCTACGGATACCGATCGGGTTGACCCGGCCCCAGTAGCCCTCCACCTGCGGATGGATTTCCGGATCGCCATAGACCTCGCTGGTGCTGGCCTGCAGAATGCGCGCGCGCAGACGCTTGGCCAGGCCGAGCATGTTGATTGCACCATGCACGCTGGTCTTGGTGGTCTGCACCGGATCCTGCTGGTAGTGGATCGGCGAGGCCGGGCAGGCCAGATTGAAGATCCGATCCACTTCCACGTACAGCGGGAACGTCACGTCGTGGCGCATCAGCTCGAAGCGTGGGTGCCCCAGCAGCCCATCCACGTTCGCCTTGCTGCCGGTGTAGAAGTTGTCCACGCAGAGGACGTCATGGCCGGCCGCAATGAGGCGGTCACACAGGTGTGACCCCAGGAAGCCGGCACCGCCGGTCACCAGCACGCGCTTCTGATCGTGAGTGAATTTCAAAGCAATCCTCGAACCTTCTGGAGCAGCAGGCCAATCGGCGGTGGCCACGACAGGCCACACCCTCGGTATTCAGCGCGCAATTGTAAGCGAACTGCCTGCTGGCCATGTTCCGCCCCGCCCCGCCCCGCCCCGCCCCGCCGCGACCGCCCCCCGCCTGCGCCCCGGCACAGGGGGATCCGCTCCCGGCTCACCCGCCGTTTGCAGACCCTCCCGCTATAATCGGGATTCTCTTCCTGATGGACTGGTTTGATGCCCCTGCCCGCCTTCAAGGCCTACGATATCCGTGGCCGCGTGCCCAAGGAACTGAACGAAGACCTGGCCCGCCGCATCGGCGTCGCCCTGGCCGCGCAGCTCGCTCCCGGCCCGGTGGTGCTTGGCCATGATGTGCGTCTGACCAGCGCAGGCTTGCAGGACGCGTTGGCGGCCGGCCTGCGCGGCACCGGCCGCGAGGTGATCGACATCGGCCTCTGCGGTACCGAGGAAGTCTATTTCCAGACCGACCACCTGGGTGCGGCCGGCGGCGTGATGGTCACCGCCAGCCACAACCCGATGGATTACAACGGCATGAAGCTGGTCAAGGAGAACGCGCGGCCGATCAGCTCGGATACCGGCCTGTTCGCGATTTCCGATGCGGTCGCCGCCGACACCTCCGAGGCCCAGCCGCCTCGCGCGGGCCAAGTCGCCCAGCATGACAAGAGTGCCTATATCCAGCACCTGCTCAGCTATGTCGATACCAGCAGGCTCAAGCCGCTGACGCTGGTGGTGAACGCAGGCAACGGCGGTGCTGGTGCCATCGTCGACCTGATGGCACCGCACCTGCCGTTCGAGTTCATCCGCATCTGCCATGAACCCGATGGCAGCTTCCCCAACGGTATTCCCAACCCGCTGCTGCCGGAGAACCGCGCCGCCACCGCCGATGCGGTGCGCGAACACGGCGCAGACTTCGGCATTGCCTGGGACGGTGACTTCGACCGCTGCTTCTTCTTCGATCATTCCGGCCGCTTCATCGAGGGCTACTACCTGGTCGGCCTGCTGGCCAAGGCGATCCTGGCGCGCAATCCGGGCGGCAAGATCGTGCATGATCCACGCTTGGTCTGGAACACCGTGGACATGGTCGAGCAGGCCGGTGGCGTGCCCGTTCAGTGCAAGAGTGGCCACGCCTTCATCAAGGAAAAGATGCGTGCCGAAGATGCGGTGTACGGCGGCGAGATGAGCGCCCACCATTACTTCCGCGAGTTCGCCTATGCCGACTCCGGGATGATCCCGTGGCTGCTGATCGCGCAGCTGGTTTCCGAAAGTGGTCGTTCGCTGGCCGACTGGGTTGAAGACCGCATGGCCGCCTATCCCTGCAGCGGCGAGATCAATTTCAAGGTGGACGATGCCAAGGCCGCCGTCGCGCGCGTGATGGAGCACTTCGCGGCGCAGTCGCCCGCGCTGGACCACACCGACGGCATCAGCGCCGATTTCGGCGACTGGCGCTTCAACCTGCGCAGTTCCAACACCGAACCACTGCTGCGCCTGAACGTCGAAGCGCGCGGTGACGCTGCGTTGATGCAGGCGCGCACCGACGAAATTTCCCGTCTGATCCAGCAGTAACCGAGGCCCGCATGAGCAGCATCCAGCCCGTCATTCTCTCCGGCGGATCCGGCACCCGCCTCTGGCCGCTTTCGCGCGAAGCGTATCCGAAGCAGTTCCTGCCGCTGGCGGGCGAGCTGACCATGCTGCAGGCCACCTGGCAACGCGTCGCCCCGCTGGCGGCGCATGGCCCGCTGGTGATCGCCAACGAAGAACACCGTTTCGTCGCTGCCGAGCAGCTGCAGCAGGTCGGCGCCGAACCGGCCGCGATCATCCTCGAGCCGGTGGGCCGCAATACTGCACCGGCCATTGCCGTGGCCGCGCTGGAAGCCACCCGTGACGGTGCCGACGCACTGCTGCTGGTGCTGCCTTCTGACCATGTGATCACCAACGAGGCTGCCTTCCGCAGTGCAGTGCAGGCCGCGGCCAGTGCCGCCGACGCTGGGAAGCTGGTGACCTTCGGCATCGTACCGACCGGCCCGGAAACCGGTTATGGCTACATCAAAGCCGCTGATGGACAGGGCGTGCGTGCGGTCGAGCGTTTCGTCGAGAAGCCCGACCTCGAGACCGCCACCGGCTACGTGAGCAGCGGTCAGTACTACTGGAACAGCGGCATGTTCCTGTTCAAGGCGTCGCGCTACCTGCAGGAGCTGGAACGCTTCCAGCCGGAAATGCTGGCCAGTAGCCGCCAGGCCTGGCAGCAGGCCCGCCGCGATGCCGACTTCACCCGCCTGGACAAGGACGCCTTCACCGCCGTGCCCTCGGACTCGATCGACTACGCGGTGATGGAAAAGACCGCCGATGCGGTGGTGATTCCGCTGGATGCCGGCTGGAACGACGTCGGTTCGTGGACCGCGCTGCGCGATGTCTCGCAGCAGGATGGCGATGGCAACGCCCACCAGGGTGATGTGATCGCCATCGATTGCCGCAACACCTACGCCTATGCGCAGCGCTTGGTTGCACTGGTCGGCCTGGATGACGTGATCGTGGTCGAGACCGATGACGCGGTGCTGGTCGGCAAGGCCGACCGCATGCAGGAGGTCAAGACGGTGGTGGCGAAGCTGAAGGCCGAAGGCCGCAGCGAAGCCACCTGGCACCGCAAGGTCTACCGCCCCTGGGGTGCCTACGACTCGATCGATAATGGCGAGCGCTTCCAGGTCAAGCGCATCACCGTCAAGCCCGGCGGCACGCTCAGCCTGCAGATGCACCATCACCGTGCCGAGCACTGGATCGTGGTCAGCGGCACGGCTGAAGTGACCCGGGGCAATGAGGTGATCCTGCTCAGCGAAAACCAGAGCACCTATATTCCGCTGGGCGTGACCCATCGCCTGCGCAACCCGGGCAAGCTGCCGCTGGAACTGATCGAGGTGCAGTCCGGCAGTTACCTTGGCGAAGATGACATCGTGCGCTTCGAGGATACCTACGGGCGGAGTTGATGTCCCTGTTGCCCGGCTAGCGGGCGCCTGCAACCGCATTCCCCAAGCTTGAGGGAAACCAGAGCCAGCGCGGCTCTGGACTCCATCTCTTCTCACTCCACCGTCACGCTCTTGGCCAGGTTGCGCGGCTTGTCCACGTCGGTGCCACGCGCCAGTGCGGTGTGATATGCCAGCAACTGCACCGGGATGGTGTGCACGATCGGGCTGAGCACGCCGGCATGACGCGGCGTGCGGATCACGTGCACGCCTTCGGACTCGTTGAAGTTGCTGTCCTGGTCGGCGAACACGAACAGCTCGCCGCCACGCGCGCGCACTTCCTGCATGTTCGACTTCACCTTTTCCAGCAGGCTGTCGTTGGGCGCGATCACCACCACCGGCATGTCCTCGTCCACCAGCGCCAGCGGGCCATGCTTCAGCTCACCCGCCGGATAGGCCTCGGCGTGGATATAGGAGATTTCCTTGAGCTTGAGCGCGCCTTCCAGCGCGATCGGGTAATGCAGGCCACGGCCCAGGAACAGCGCACTGCTCTTGCGCGCGAAACGCTCGGCCCAGGCAGCGATCTGCGGCTCCATGTTCAGCGCGTGCTGCACGCTGCCCGGCAGGAAGCGCAACTGCTCCAGGTAGTCCGCTT